>Ga0187827_10000110_pt1 | contig 126012 bp, 91 predicted proteins | sample ETNtaG_39_FD_167969 | JGI IMG/M metagenome (GOLD analysis project Ga0187827, IMG submission 167969) | Marine microbial and viral communities from oxygen minimum zone, Eastern Pacific Ocean - ETNP2014_SV_150_PacBio MetaG (Illumina Assembly) | ecosystem: Environmental > Aquatic > Marine >... | reverse complement strand
AAATGAGCACCTTGGCTATGCGCCGACAGATGCATTACGATAATAAGGCTAAATCACTAACCCAGATGAGCTAATGTGTCTCTTAAATCAGGGCTAGCTTTGTCCAGGATGGTTTGACGACGTACAGGTCATCAATACATCATGTTACAGACCGGACCAACCCTCACTGCGATGGCATTGCCCGGCGCAGCCATGGAAAGCGGTGCCGACCACTAGGGGCTAAGCTCTTAGGCTGAAACAAAAAACCCGGACACTTTTGGTGACCGGGTTTTTTTTGGAGCTTGAAAAGGCTAACAGCAGGATCTAAAAAAAAGTGCCGGGCGTCGAGGCAACTTGTCCAGATCTGTCGTCAGAGGCTTCCTAACTAATCTTACCGTCCTGTTTCCGGTAATCCGCTCTCCTGTACACGTGCACCACTCAAGCGACTGTCCATCGCATAATTGCCCTCGTGGCAGGCATACTCGTATTGCGTATAGTCATCATCTCGCTTATAGGGAAAGGCCACTGTCCATGGGGCAGTGTAGGTTTTGGGATCGTCTACGGTTAGCGAATAGTGCAGCGTTTCCTCATCGACAATAGTGAAAGTTTCCACCATCTTCCGTCCCTCGTGCTGCGGTGCATTCCTTGGGCCGGGTGTCCCCGGTGCGCGCATGTTGCTTACGTATTTGAAATTGGCAGATTCAATTATGAGTGTATTCCCCTCCCAATGACCACGCGGATCGCCTTCCCATTGGGTAATTTTCTCATCCAGATGTGGGCCGGCATCGATTGGAATGATGCGGGCATTGTGAATCATCTCGCTATGAATCATAACGAAGCCCGGTGACTGCACAATCAGCTTGCCGTTGTTATATGCGGTCGGCATCATCATCCCGAACACACCTCGAGAAAGGCATCGATCACCTGATTCCACATTCGCTGCCGAGTCATGCTCATGTTCACGGTTGGAGGCAGCGATGACCTTGGCCTCCTCTGTCAGTTCCGGTCTTTGACCATTCGCAGGCTCCACTATCAGTGCCGGGGCATCAATTACGGTGTCTGTCCAAAACCAGTCGAACCAGTAATTCTCATAGGCACCTACGCCTCGACTGTTCTCAAACCCGGTCCATGTATCCGCCTTTCTGGCTCTATCTCGAGCCTGAATGAACTCCGCCACTTCTTCGCGGGTTGGCTCACGACCCTGAAACTGGTCAGGCAGTTCAAGCGGAGTAGCCGTAGCCCCGACGTTATTCCAGGTTCCCCCAATATCGGGCTGGCCATCTGAGAGTAATTTGGGAGCCCAGTCAGACTGCGCGTTGACTATCGATACAAGACCAAACATGACAGCAAGCACATAGACCATTTTCACCAAGCCCAATCTGAAATTAGTTGAATTCATGTCCATTTTTATTCGCCTCTGCTGTGAGCGGAAAGAAGATAGGATAAATGGGGCCTGAGTAAAAATACAGTATTATGCTGTATTTTTACTCTGATCCTAAGGTATCCCCACAAATTTTTGACAATACAGGCTTTGTCCTGAATTTAACTCCAAAGTAAGCACGCAATGACGGGGACATCCCAGCCTCCGTCCTCTTCTATTCCTAACTTTACGGAGCCGGGATGGCAGATTTAACCATGCCTCCACCACCGGAAACCACTGCACCAAATACATTGCCAGCGGCATCTACTGCCACACCTTCGGGATTAGAACCATCTGGAAATGCCCCAATTATGCCCCGGATGAAATACTCCGGAGTGCCTTCACGCAAGCTGCCGACGCGTATACCGTGCCGCCAACCTGGATGCTGACGACTGCCTCTGAACTGAGATTCAGAATCAGCAACATAGATGGTGTCATCATCGGCAATATAGATCCCACTCGGGCGGCCAAACTCTGAGAATTCCTCAATATAGTTGCCTTCCTGATCAAAAATTTGCAAGCGGTTGTTACCTCTGTCGCCTACTACCACACGACCGCGGGAATCGATATCGATGGCGTGTGGTGTTCTCAATTGACCTCGACCTGATCCCCAGCTACCCCAGGACTTTATGAGATTTCCATTACGGTCAAATTTAACAATACGAGCCACCGTGTCGGGTGTCGCGTTCGCGCTCTGCCCGGAATGGCCATCACCCACGAAAATATCACCATTTTCATTAGTAACCACGTCACAAGGTTCACTGAGAAGAGCTCCCGTGCCATTGCCTTCTACACCGGGTGTTCCCAGGGTTAACAGCACATCACCTTGCGGGCTTAGCTTTATGACCACGTGTCCTTTGCCTTCTCTAAGCGGGTCGTTCCCACGCGGTCCCTGACCATCTGTCACCCATATATTGCCATCTCGATCTACGTGAAGACCGTGGGGAAAGAGGAATAAACCGCCCCCTATAGCAGCTACCACATTACCTTCGGGATCTATTTTGAGTATTGAAGGCAGATCGGAACCAACACAGCTATTGGCGCCACACCGGTCAATTGCCCACAAATGCACACCATCGGGGTCGATGTCGACACCGGCAGTAGATCCCCAGGTTCTATTATTGGGTAGCGTGGTCCAGTCCCCGTCGCTTCTATAGGGATTATCCAGAGTATTGAAAGGATTTAAATCTTCTGATGAAACAAGCTGGGCCAGCGCCCCACCGGATGCTATGAGTGATCCGAATACTGCGGATGCAGCCAACACAATTTTTGTTCGTTTAACTAACGACATTATCATTCTCCTCTACACAAGTTCACAACTTTGATCTGGTTCATGGAGCCGCCAGATCCTACCACCATTGCCCGAAAGAAATTAGGACAAGCAGAGTAGTCCAGAGTATTGGGAAATTCAACCTGGCCCGGGTAAGAAGTTGATGTCTGGATTAAGAAGATAGGGATGGTGAATTTTACTCTGCACCTACTTTTTCCGCTGATTGGACAAGCAACTCGAGCGCGAGCGAGGTAATGAGCCCCTGCTGTTGCCGATGCACTAAATGCCCCTGTGCAGGAATTCGGACAACTTTGGTGTTGGCCTTAGGAAGGAAGTTTTCTGCAAAGTCGAGATTTCGCGGATGTACCAATTCATCCTCCTCACCCTGCATATAAACCATCGGTATTGAAACCGTTTGCCACCAGGGCTCGAGAGTCTTGAGCGCATCATACACACCCCATATTTCCACATTGGCCTTGATCAGACGTGGATTGATCATCCTGGAAATCGGCCATACAGCGGCAGCCCGGTTATACCAGCGTGGTTTTCCCAGCTTCGGATCGATTGCACCAGAGGCCATTAACAGACCATCGACAAGTTCCGGGTGCATATAGGCAATGTAGGGAGAGATGGACGCCCCGTAGGAGTGACCAACAAGAATCATCGGTTGTGCACCTGACTCGGCTTTCAACTTTCGAAGCAGAGGTTCAATCAGCACAACTTGAGCAGCAAAGCTACCCTCGGTTTCCTTATCGAGCAGCGGTGAACCGCCCCAGCCAGGTCGATCTATCGAAATCAGACGCGCCTGCTGATTTAATCGGGTAGATGTCATCAACCGCCCCAGCGAACGCCAGCTTCCAGGCGTGCCATGAACAAACACGATTGTAGGCTTGCCTTCCTCTCCCGCCTCAGCATATTGCAGATTGAAGTTCCCGACCGCCATGGACTTCAGTGTAATATTCGGATTTTCAGCCAGACTGTCTCTGGTCTGCTGAACGGGGGCGGCTTGCTGTGGTGGCGCTGAGCTGCAGCCACTCAATAAGCTGAAAAGTAGAATTAATGTAAATATTCGCATTCTTACAAACTTTCAGGCTCTTAACTGCTGATGTTGAATAATCGACAACAGGTTTGAATTACTTCCTAGTACCTCGACCAGAACAACTGGATTTTACCGTCGAGTCGCCCGCTGATTATCGTTCTCTTCTATTTCCAGGGTGAAAGAGAGCGGAACAGAGACCGGCGGATAGCAAATCGCGTCATCGCAGGCCTGGTAGTCGAACGCACCACTTAGGGTTAACGCATCCAGCTCTTCCAGCGCAGTCTCCGCCTCTACAGTCGCCTCAACCACTGCATCCTGCAGTAGTGTAAATGATTGTTGATACACGGGAACGAATTGGTCCAGCGGCTCGAAGTGATAGATTTCTGATTCTGGAAATATCACCGATTCGTAGCGGAAATGGAGAGAGGGTGCAAGCCAGAGCCCAATCACCCGGTAGCCCATCGACTCGGCGCCAGGGGCATACAGGTGCATGTCCGGATTGGGTTCCACTTCGACAGCCAGGGAAAACCGGGTACCGGCAGACACAACAGGGTTGCTTGGATAGGCAGTCAGCTTCAGGTGAGCGGTGGTCCCTTCAATCGCAGCAATTGGCGACAGCCCTATACCCAGTTTCAACATCACATTCGATGTCATGTTGCGCTCCCGGTAGAATTCCTCAAAGAACCGTGACGAAACACGACCATTGGCGTCCAGCATGAAGGTGCCGGGAAATGGCGTGCCGACAACCAATTGACTGGAACCGAAGACTGACACGTATTTCGCTACATCGGCGACAACGTCAGGATTTTCCCTATCAGGGCCCATACCTTCGGAAGCCACTGTATTGAGAATACCGAACTCTGTGATTGCCGAAGAATCGTCGTCCGACAGGAGCGGGTATGTTATGCCGCGCCTTTCAGCGAATTCGGCGAGCACCTCCTGCGAGTCGTAGCTGATAGCCACGATCCCAATCCCGGAACTCTCGAGATCCTCCAAACGCCCCTGCAACTCCACGAGTTGCGCTTTACAGTAGGGTCACCAGTCGGCCGAGCGGTGAAACAATATCATTGCACCGTTAGGTCCAAGAATTGAATCGCGGGTATGGACCTGGCCGTTTTGATCCGGTAGTTCAAAATCCGGTACTTGCTCACCAACCTGCGGGCCAAGTGCCGCAACGTCGATGGATTCTCTTTCCTGTGCAGTGGACACTGCTTCCCAGACAAACAAAAAGCTCGCAAGAATCCCGGCTCGGGTTATTATTTTAATCCTTTGTTCCATATCGTTCGATCCTACCATGTTGATCTGACCGTGGGTATCGCTTGTTCTATTCAGCTTATTCCAGAAAATAGATCTGTCCCTATTTCACTACGGGGCGAGCGCGGACTTCTCTGCTCGCGCCACTGCATCCACAAAGAAGGTAAAGAATCGGGCGGCCCGTTCCAATCCGGGTTTGGATATGGTGTCAAGCACATCACCACTGGCATGGTACATAGGCCCCGAATGAATCGCCTGAATCATTGGCAGGCCCAATGGGCGATAGCCACCGAGATCTCCGGGGGCGCTGGTTCTGAATTCGGGATTCAGGTTGAAGCCATAGCGATTCATCCCAGATCTGGTCAGTTCAGTCAGGAAGGGTGCTGAATTGGTAATACTGAAACTCATCGGTTGCTCTTTGGGGCCGACTGACCAATCGCTGGATTGAATCTCGAACTGTGCGATATGTTCCAGATTTAACACCAGCACGGTTCTGGCAAGTATATCCGGATTCATGCGAACAAAATTTGCTGGTCCATTCAGACCGGTGCTGTGATGCCCGCCACTGGCGACAAAGATAATATTTCGAGGGGGTTGGTTTTCTTGCCCTGCGAAATGCCGAGCCATGGCAAGGAGTACAGCCAGACCATCGGCATTATCTCCGGCCGCGTCGTACCAGCCATCAGCATGGGCGTTCACGATAACATTCTCACCCTGCAAGCCGTTTCTGCCCGGTACTATCGCCATCGCGTTGTGGCCCGTTAGACCAGTGAGCATGCCCGCATCCAGGCTGAGTTGCATGCGCAACTCGTTCTCCAACCCCGCCTGTTCAGCCTGTTGAATTGCGGCAATCAGGAACTCACCATCCTTCGTCCCAATATTAAAACAGGGTCCGTTACAACGGCTGAAATCACGCGTGTGCATGTTACCTGTTTGCTCGACCACGTTGATGACAGCAACAGCACCCTGCCTCATCAGCTGTTGCGCTCGTTCTCTTGTTGCAGTGCGTTCTGAATAGGCTCCGGTCAGTGGTGTTAGTCGCTGCACTGCAATCTTGCCGTTAACTTCCAGGCCTGCAAGCCCAGCGCTTATGTGACCGGTCAGGATCAGAGGTGCGGTAAGCTTACCTCCGGCAATTTCAGAGCCACCTGTTGGCAAAGAGGTTTCCAGAACAATATCCCTTGATCCACGCCCGAAGCTGTCATTCCCCAGCAGTTTTACTTCCCAGTCCCGTGGCCACCACATGTCCGCCGATGCGGGATATTCCTGGACCTCGACATCTACTAGGCCCGCCTCGTTGAATCTTGCTGCTGTCCAGTCGAGCGTCTGTTTGGCCGATTCGAATCCGGTAATCCGCCCCCAGACCCGGTTCCCCTCCGCTCGCGAGTGTCGAGAAAATGAAATTATTTGCTCCACATCGGTAAACAGCTTGGCGCCTTCCAGTTCAATAAACTGCTCTTCGCCCCTGGGAATTGAAACCGGACCGGGTCGAGCCGTGGTGACATCTACTGAAGGGGAGTGAGGATCACCAATCCCCGGTGGCAACTCCATACCGAACCAGCTTGGGCCTGAATTACTCTGGGCCAGGCCGGAACCCGAACTGCTTAATAAGAGAAAAGTGAATGCATAGGTAACTGCGCGGATACGAAGCGTAATCATTTTTTAAAATCCTCAGCTAATTTAGTTGCAGAATGTCACTTTTGAGGATCAATTTGCAAGAAGGAGTGACTTCATTTGTTACCACCGATGGTAATATTAGACTTCAAACGGTATTGCGTTTACCCTGAAATCAAAACGATAACAGAGGATGGACACTACAATGCGGTTACACAATCCCACAATCCCCGCCGAAATCGATTATCTAAAATTCATTCCCTTTATTTTGCTCGCCGCCTGTTTTTTGTCACCAGCCAGCGCACAGAATGCGCCGCAGTTACTGCCTCGTGATCAAGCGGTTACCATACTTGGAACTTTTACCGTAGCGGCTGTCGGTGACCTGATTATCCGGCAACCTTCTTCTCAGTTAGCCGATGCAGGCCTGCAGGCCGCACTGGCCATCATTCGTGAAGCCGATGTTGCCATTGGAAATTTCGAAGGCTCGCTTAGCGACATGAAGAATTTCGACGGCCCCATGCGTGGCTTTATGGGCACGCACGAAGTGGCACCTGATATCAAGGCCATGGGTTTCGATCTGATGAACCGGGCTAATAATCACTTGCTGGACTCGGAATATCCAGGCATGTACTCCACCAACGAATTGCTTGAAGAGGCCGGCCTAGTGATTGCTGGTGCGGGCAAGAATCTCGATGAAGCCGCGGCGCCAGCTTATCTTGAATTAGCCAAGGGTCGCGTTTCCTTTGTCGGTATGCACACCCCCAACGGTGTGGCCAGCGGTCGCCTTGCAGCGACTTCCCAGATGGGCAACCTCAATGGTAAACCCGGACTCAATATGTTGCGCTACAGCGAGCGTATCGTATTGAGTGCTGAGCAGATTGGCCTGCTTAGGCAGGTGCGGGATCAGCTATTCGAAACCACTGCGAATTACGACAATCCGCGCATCGCACCAAGAAACGAGCCGGATAATCTGCTGGAGTTTTATACTTCCAGTTCAGGTCGGGAAGATCCGGTGTTTCGCGTGGCGGAGCCAGGAGAGATTCCAGGCACCATTGATTTCTCCATGAACCCATCAGATCTGGATCGTATCCTGCGTTCGGTTCGCAATGGCAAGTTTTATTCTGACTTCGCCATTGCCACAATTCACGCGCACCAGAGTCAATCTGTGATGGAGCGTTTCCATTCCTCGACACAACCACCTGAGTTTTACGTCGACCTGGCGCATCAGGCAATCGACAACGGAGCCGACATCTGGGTGGGTCACGGGGTACACACTCTGCGAGGTCTGGAGATCTATAAAGGAAAACCAATTTTCTATGGCCTCGGTGAATTTTTTAGACAAATGAACTGGAGTCTGCAGGCCCAACTGGGAATCGATGATTTCACCACCAGTGAACGCAACGGACCTACACCACAACCGCTGGAGAGCTTGTTGACCCTGAGCACGTATCAGGATGGTGAGCTAACCGAAGTCCTGCTCTACCCCATCGAACTCCGTCATAATGGGCCAGACTCGCGCCTCGGCATTCCGCGTATAGCACCACCGGAATTGGGTCAGCCTATCCTGCAACGAGTGCAGCGGTTGTCGCGTGAATTGGGCACTGAAATAGATATTCGCGACAACGTAGGCGTAGTAAGAATCAATTAAGTAACCAGGAAACTCACTACTAAAGTGCCAACACTACCTGTTCCCCATAATCATCGCGGTTCCTGTTGTCCAGTTGGCTCGCCGTTGTACCTGCCCCGGCAGGTTTTTTCCGAGCAGCTATCCCGGCGTGATTTTATTCGGATGTCCGCTACCGCAGCAGCCGCTGGCATAATACTGCCAAACCACCGGCCTGCAGCCGCTCAGAGCATGACATCCACCGAGCGGGAACTCCTGCTGCACACCATCGATGTGGCCAGCAGCGCCGGTGCTGACTATGCTGACGCGCGTATCATCCGTACCCAATTCGAGGCCATCGGTGCGCGGGAACAGATGATCACCCAGGTGCAAAGTACCGATTCCTTCGGCATCAATGTGCGCGTTCTTGTAGGAGGATCCTGGGGATTCTCCGCAACCCAGCTACTCAATCGCGATGCCGTCGCTAACATGGCCCGGGAAGCTGTAACCATCGCCAGCGCCAACAACGAAGTAGCTCCCTTGGAAACCATTCTGGCACCGGTAGACGTATTCCCAGACGCAGACTGGGTAACACCCCATACGGTTGATCCGTTTGATGTGTCACTGGAAGACAAGGCCGCACTTCTATTGCGCATCAACGAAGAAGCACTGCGAGAACGCAATATTCGTTTCTCCTCCAGCAGCATTCTGTCGGTTAAAGAAGAGCGATTACTGGCCACATCCGAAGGCTCAATGATCAGACAAACCCTGCTCCGTATCAATCCGTCAATTAATATAACCGCAATCTCTCCCGATGGCAGCGATTTCCAGACTCGCAGTGCCGTAGTCGAACCCGCCGGTCGCGGTTATGAATATGTACGGGGTCTTGAACTGGCATCCAGTGCCGAAGGCTGGGCCGAGGAAGCGGCCATGAAACTGGAAGCAGCACCGGTGGAACCTGGCAAGTGGGACTTGGTGCTACATCCTTCCAACCTGTGGCTCACTATTCATGAGTCAATCGGCCATCCAACCGAGCTTGATCGCGCTTTGGGTTTTGAAGCCAACTATGCAGGTACATCCTTTATTTACCCTCCCGAGGATGTCATCGGCAGGCTGCAACTCGGTCCGGAATTTTTTCACGTTGTGGGTAATCGCACCGAATTTGGTGGCTGTGCTACCACCGGCTGGGATGATGAAGGCGTACCGGCGGAGTCCTGGCCGCTGATTGAGGAAGGCATCTTCGTGGATTACCAGACCACTCGTGAACAGGCGGACTGGATTTCCCGCTACACCGGCATTACGCGCAGCCATGGCTGTTCCTATGGTCAGGACTGGCAGACCATGCCCTTTCAACGCATGCCCAATGTCAGCATGCTGCCGAGCGAGCAGGACCTGAGTGAAGACGATGTTATCGCTAACACCAACCGCGGCATCCTGGTAGAAGGACGGGGCTCCTATTCCATCGATCAGCAACGCTACAACATTCAGTTTTCTGGCCAGGTGTTTTGGGAAATACGCAACGGGCGCAAATTCCGCATGCTAAGAGACGTAGCCTACGTTGGACGAACGCCGGAGTTCTGGAATGCGCTGGACACTATTGGTGGTGCGGGCACGTATTACCTGGGCGCCTCATTCGGTGATGCCAAGGGCCAGCCGATTCAAGTTAATGCAGTCTCCCATGGCTGCCCCATTTCATTATTCAGAGACATCGACATTATTAATACCGGATAGCGTGTTATGGCCGAAGCGAAGGGCTTGCCTTCAGATGAATTAAGAGTAATCAGTGATCGAGTATTGCAGTTCTCGAGCGCCGATCAATGCCGAGTCACGATAAACTCAGGCTGGCGTGGCTATACCCGGGTTGCCACCAATCGTATCACCAGTGCTGGTGGTGCAGACAGCACGTCGATAAACATCACCAGCGTGTTTGGCAAGCGGGTCGCATCTGTTAATACCAACAGCCTGGAAGATGACGATTTGCGCGCAGCCGTAAGACGCTCTGAAACCATGGCAAGACTGGCGCCGGAGAGTCCGGAATACATGCCGGAACTGGGACCGCAGAGCTTTCAAAATTCGCCAGCTAACACAGCCTATTACGATTCCACCGGCGAACTCGAACCGCTGACCCGTGCCGAAGCGGCGGCCATCGCTATTCGCGAGGCTGAGGCAGCTGGCCAGATCGCGGCATCTTATATGGATGTGCGAGCTGGCACCTCATCGGTGGCTACCTCTAATGGGTTATTCGGTTCCCATTCCAGTACGGGCGTCGCCTACACTCTCACTTCGCGCACGCCCGACGGTTTGCAATCAGGCTGGGCCGGTGACGAAGCCAGCGACTGGAACAACATCGAGAGCCAGCGCATCGCCGACGATGCGGTGCGCAAATGTCGGGAGTGGCACAAGACCGATCTGGAACCGGGACAATACACCGCCATCCTCGAACCTACCGCCGTTGGCATGTTGATGGGGCGAATGATGAATGTCTTCAACCAACGCACCGCTGACGAGGGTCGTTCCTATTTCTCCAAAACCGGTGGTGGCAATCGACTGGGGGAAAAGCTGTTTGATGACCGAGTGACTATATACAGCGACCCGAACTATGCCGATGCTGAGACGGCACCGTTCACCAATGGTGGCCAGCCAGTGAGCCGCCAGACCTGGGTCAATTCAGGCACAGTGGAAAACCTCTCTCGCTCCCGCTTCTGGGCAGACCAATTGGGCCAGGAAGCCCTGCCCAGCCCCTCGAATCTTATCATGCAGGGGGGCAGTGATTCACTGGAGGAAATGATCGCATCGACTGAGCGCGGTGTTTTGCTCACCCGCTTCTGGTATATTCGCGGCCTCAATCCGCGCATCATCTCCTACACCGGTCTCACTCGTGATGGCACTTTTCTGATCGAGGACGGCCGCATCAGTCGCCCGGTGACCAACTTCCGCTTTAACCAGTCACTGGTTGAGATGCTACAAAACGTGCAAATGATCGGACTTTCGGTGCGTGTGGCCGCCTCGGAAAACAGTTCAGTGAGCACGCCGATTGTGGTGCCTACCCTGAAGGTGGACGGCTTTAATCTATCCAGTGTCAGTGATGCGATTTAAAAAACGGGTTAAATACTCAAATCAACTCCAGGTGAGGTAGCACCATGAAACAGCTTGTCCAATTATTTCTTCTCCTGATGTTCTCAGGAATCCACACGCTGGCCGTCGCTGCCGAAGGACCACCGTTGAATATGCCGCTGACTGGGCTGGAAGCAAATCAGGAGATGCGTGTGGTAGAAATAATTCTTGCGCCCGGGCAGGAATCCTCACCCCATCGTCATAATGCCCATGTCTTTGTCTACGTTCTGGAAGGCCAGGTGAACATGCAAGTGGCGGGGGGCGAGTTGGTGACTCTGTCGCCCGGTGAAATGTTCTACGAGAACCTCAATGACATTCATGCGGTATCCCAGAATGCCAGTACTACCGAACCGGTAAAGTTCCTGGTACATATGATCAAGACCATTGGAGCGCCGGTTACCACACCGGTTACGCAAAACTAGTCTGAAGTAGGTAGTTGATGCGTGTATCGGGGACAGGTTTATTTAGCAAACATAAACCTGCCCCCAATTTCCTATCTATCTTCCACCCGTACCTTTGGTGACAAGCTTCTGGACGCGCCAGTTGATCAACTCAGCCACCCAGATTTCATCTTCTGATGGGCAGGCAATGCCATGAATCCAGCCGAACTCGCCAAGGTTGCGGCCAGGTTGGCCATAGACCCCAAGTACTTCGCCTTCAAGCGACACTTTGTAGACGCGACTTGGATAGAGATCACCGACGAAGAGCACAGGATTGGGCCCAGGAGTCATGCAGAGAGCATCCGGTGCCCCTGGAGCCTGAGAGCCGGTTGTCCCATTCGGGTTTTCACGTCCGTACACGATCTTGCCCCGCGTTGTATCCACAGGCACATCGATAGTAAATTCACGGATATATTTACCCTCCTGATCGAAAACCTGTATACGCCGATTGCCGCGGTCGGCTACATAGATTTCATCCGCCGGTGACACAGCGATACCATGGGGCGTATCAAACTCGCCTGGTCCGGTGCCAAGCGACCCCCAACTTGTTACCCACTCTCCCCGTGCGTTGGCCTTGCCAACTCGTGAGTTGATGTAGCCATCGCTGAAGTAGGAGTTGCCGTCCGAATCCCATGCCACATCGGTAGGCTGGTTGAATACATTGTCCCGATGCACAGGTAGCGGCCAGCGCGGATTGTTGGTTTCGGGAATGTCTACGTCCACACCCATGCGCGAGAGCCTTCTTGCCATCACAGTCTCGTAGTCAGGTGGCACCTGAATATGGGAAGCCTCCCCTTTGCGGCCAAAGACCCAATCCACGTGACCTTCGGGAGTGAACCTGAAAATCATGTTCGAGCCCTTGTCAACGACCCAGATGTTGTCTTGTGGATCTATCCGAACGGCATGGGCGTAGGACCAGGCATTCAGGTTTTTGCCGATCTCGCGAACGAAATTGCCACGCACGTCGAACTCGAGAAGCTGAGAGGCGCTGGCCATATAGGCTGGCCCGACCGAGTTGCCGCGAGAGAACACAAAAACATGACCGGCGGAATTGACAGCCACGCCAGCGATTTCACCGAAATGAATATCGTTGGGTAATTTCAGCGGATTGGGTACTGATTCGAAGGGAAGTTCAGGAACGTTCTGCGCAAACGCCTGAGTAAAAGTAAGACCGAGCATTACGGCCGCAATAAGCACACGTTTCATAAACACCTCTTTGGGGATTTTAAGTAAAAAAGCAGAATAACGGGGCCAGAGCAAAAATACAGTAGTATTACTCTGACCCCACACCTTATAAGCAACTCAAATGCTGACTACTGGGTCTGTATCTGGAAGTCCGAGCCCAGCGCTGGATTGATGTAATCATCCGCCAGCACGCGATCGGGATCGGGGCGCACACTCAGGTAGTCCACATGGACCGGAACCTCAAGCCAGCCGTGCGGTGTGCCGGCAGGAATGATGATGATATCGCCTTCCTTCACATGCTTGGCGACCCAATCTCCTACAATCATGCCACTGCAGGAGGGGCCGTTGAGGACCTCTGTTACCACACCATCTGGCGCCGATAAGCTGCCATTCATGATTTCACCGCCGGTGACCAGGGTACCGGAGCCGGAGGCGATGTAGTAGGTCTCGGTCTGATGCAGGTGCATGATTCCACGCGCCTGGCTGTTTCGATTCGTGCTGGTTACCCCACAGGGTCGCTGAGGATTCGGATTATTACGACCGCTCGCTCTTTCGACTGCTCCCCGGTGAATGATGCCCACCGAGAGGTTTAGCAAGCCGATGTCCCGGCTGACGATCTGACGATCCACACCCGGGAGTTCGTTGACCATTTGCCACTGCTCCTCGGTGATGTAGGTAGCGTAGGTCTGGTCGCTCTGCGCCACTGCACCCGCATAGACAGAAAACAGCGGTGCTGCGAGTAGTAATTTGATGTGTTTGTTCATGGAGCTCTCCTTATACTGATCCTGGTGCGTCAGGCATCCAGGAGGCACGGTTCATTTTCATAGGTAGAGCAGAAGGTATCCTTGCTGAAAAGCATTGTCCAGTCTGCTAGCCCTGGGCTGAATAAGACTTTACGCCATTGCTTATGGTCTCCGGTACTTCCGCAACTGCCTCGGTGCTACGTCCGCTGCGTAGATCACTGAATCATCGGCGCTGCTGGTAATCCCGGATGCACCGGAAATCCGTGTCTGGTCGGCCAGTTGCAGATCGGGATCGGGTATGAAATAACTGACTTCGCCGGTGCGTGCGCTGCCGACATAAATGCCTCGGCTCACCCCGGGGTTGTTGGTCGAATTTGAGGTGGAATCGGTCACGTAAAGTGTGTCCGTCTCGCGATTGATATAGATCCCGCTGGGGCGGCCAAAATTAGTCCACTGGTCGATGAAGGTCCCATCTGGCTCGAAGATCTGTACCCGGCTGTTGCCGCGATCACCGACAAACAGGCGTCCTCTCGAATCGATAGCCATGTCATGGGGGGTATTGAACTGGCCCGGTCCAGATCCCGTAGTGCCCCATTCTCTCGTGTACCTTCCATCCGGTGAAAAAGTGACTATTCGATTGTTGGGACCCTCACCATCGGCCACGTAAATATCGCCGTTTGCCGCAATCGCCACACTGGCGGGTCGATTGAAGAGGGTTTGACTTTCACCGGTTATGCCCGGTGCCCCGAGGGTTAACAAAACCTCACCTGCCGGACTCAGCTTTAGCACCACTGCGCCCATTTCATTGGGAACCAGAGACACATCGGTGACCCACATGTTGCCTTCGTGGTCCACAGTGAATCCGTGGGGTCGGCCGATCAGGCCGACACCGAAGGCGTCGAGGAACTCGCCCGATGGCGCAAACTTCAGTATGGGTGGATGCACAGCCCAGCGCCCGAAACAGTTGGCGCTCAATCCGTCGGAGTGCCCCGGAGCCACATTCGGATCTCCCAGCACCACCTTGAAGCACCTGTGGAGCACGAAGATATTTCCTTCCGGGCCGATCCGTACCTGAATCATCTCCCCCCATGCGCCGCCGTTCATGTGGGGCGGAGGCTGCGGGGCATCGACGGCTCGGTAGGGATTGGTCTGCGCCCAGATCGCGGTGGGAATTACAGTGAAGAAGAGAAGGATTGAAGTCAGTAAGCCCGATCGAATATATGATGACATGATGCATCCCCTTATTATTATTTTTTGAGTTTATCGGGTCAGGTCTCCATTTGCACATTTTCAGTTGCAGTAAAGAAAGGAAGGAGGCCTTTAGTGGCCAATAGCGAGCTTACCGAAACCGATTAATCTATACTTGTTAGATCCCGCAGTAACTGGAACAGGGAAGACAGGCAAGAATCGAGTGAAACATGGTTGATCGAATTACCCAACTGAGTCAGGCCGATATAGAGTTACTCGATAAGTTGCTATTTAATCGGGTCGACGAGGATGCCTTTTCTCCGGGAATGGATGAAGGCGTTTTCGATATCTCAACTCTGGATAGTATGTTTACCGCAATAGTTAGCGGTCCCGTCGCTATTGTCCCCTCGGATTGGCTTCCGGCGATCTGGGGCGATTTTGAGCCCGAGTGGGAAAACACCGAAGATTTCGAATGCTGTTTTTCCTTACTAATGCAACACATGAACAGCATTTCCGATACTTTGCTACACAACCCTGATGAGTTTGCACCTATTTTTATGGAGCAATCAGTAGATGGCGAGACCTATACCATCGTCGATGATTGGTGTGAGGGATATTGTCGGGGCGTAGTTTTGACCGAGGAGCTGTGGGATACCAGCAATGCTGAAATGGCCGAATTGCTGGGACCTATAGTGGCCTTCAGCAGCACAACGGACTGGGCCGGACACGATTTTGATGAGGAAGAAGCCGAAGCCATTAGAGACATCGTTACCCTATGCGCAGTGGAAATACATGCCTACTGGCTGGCGAGGCGCGACGAGTTCCAACGGCCTGATACCAAACCTGTGCACCGCGCTGAATCCAGGATTGAGCGCAATGATCCCTGCCCATGTGGAAGCGGCAAGAAATACAAGAAATGCTGTTTAAACTAATCTAGTGCACCGGAGTAGGATTTTTACACATAGTCGCTGAAAGTGGATAAATCTGGTTTTTGGTGAACTGCCAAACTATTACCCTAATTCAACCCGTCCCTGCTACTATCACGCCTGTCGTTCTCAGGTACTAACCAATGGAAACCTCGCAACAATCAAACCACGATGACATCAGTGAGTTACTTTCCTTACTGGAACAGGCTCACCAGGCCCTTGCGCGACGTTGGTTGGGCGAGGACTTCGTCATCGAACTGTTGCTGGCAAGCGTGATAGCGAAAGGGCATGTGTTGGTGGTGGACGTTCCCGGGGTTGGCAAAACTACACTGGCGAAAAGCATGGCACAGATTCTTGGGCTGGACTTTAATCGCATCCAGTTTACCAACGACATTCTTCCAGCAGATATTCTGGGTGGCAGTATTTACAATTCAGCCGAAGGAAAATTTTCCTTTTCGGCCGGACCAATCTTCACCGATTTTTTATTGGCCGATGAAATCAATCGCGGCCCCACCAGAAGTCAATCCGCATTTCTGCAAGCCATGGAAGAAGGCTATGTAGCAGCCGATGGCGTTAATCACCCACTGTCCAGTTTATTTACGGTGATCGCCACCCAGAATCCGATCGATTTCGACAGTACTAATCCATTACCGGAGGCACAACTGGATCGATTCCTCACCGCCATCAGCCTGGGCTACCCAGATGTGGAAGCAGAGTTACATCTGTTGAATGACTATGGTGATGCTGTGCGCCATGATCCCGCTCCCGTGCTGACCAGGGACGCGGTCATGGTGCTACGCGAAGCCTGTAAAGAGGTGTATTTACATGAAGACCTGGCGCGCTACATTATCGATGTCTCCAGAGCGAGCCGGGAGGACCCGGGCGTCAAACTGGGTATCTCACCCCGTGGCTCCATGCACCTGGTTGCCGCCTGCAAGGCATTTGCCCTGGTAAAGGGAAGACGACAGGTGCTGGCAGAAGATATCCAGCGTCTGATACCGTCGGTGTGGGATCACCGCATTTTACCCCGCCATGGCAGGGATAATGACAGCGCCCAGGCCCATGAAATATTGCAGAATATTCTCACCAAGATTCCCGTGCCGAGATGAAGCATGGGAACAGAGCAGAAACGATTTGGATAACGGCATTGTCAGCATAGGGAGCAAAATCGTGTGGCTACTCGATAATCGAAGGCTATTGAGGCAGCGATTATGAATGAACTGGCCGACCGCCCACTGCGGGTATCCGATGAAGTTATAGTATTGCACTGGTGGAGAATGGCACGCTGGTTTGCCAATCTGCGTCTCGTTCCTCGTTGGTATGAGCACGCCGCCAGGCCGTTAACCCGTGTTTACCGACGATTTTTTTACGATGGCTTAACCAGAATCGGCAAGGTTGTTCTGCTTTGTTCACTGCTCATCTTTCTATTGAGCTACCGAGTGAACAGCGATTTTTTGCTACTTACCTCTGCTTTCGGACTGGCACTGTTGGCGTGGAGCCTTGTGCTGGGATTTGCTTACAAACCTGAGGTAAGTGTGCAGCGCGAGTCACCCAAAACCGCGATTGCAGGGCAAGCTTTTAGTTCCCAAATCAATGTGACCAATGAAAATCGTCGTGGGCTTTATAATTTTTCCATAAGGGAGTTGGTAGTACCCTTTGGCCGCTGGCCCCGCGAATGGTTACGACCACATCAGATGGCACTTCCACCGGGGCAAAACTCGACAATAGCGGTGAGTTTCGAACCACAGAAACGCGGTGTGTTAACTTTATCTGGTTTTGCTGTGCAGAGTTACTTCCCCTTTTTTCTCACCCGCTTTACGGTCCGAATCAAAGAACCCTCGGACGTCTACGTCTTGCCTTCTACACTCTCCGTTTCGGTGCCATCGCTACGGCATATCGCTGAACAGGCAAGTAAGCGCCTGATCCAGGGTAGCGATAATGCGCGCAAGGGGCCCTCTCTGGAGTACGCTTTCTCACGACAGTATCAAACTGGGGATTCACTCAGGCGGCTCGATCATCGAGCCAGTAGCCGGCGCGGCGAACCGATGAGCAAAATTTTTGAAGGTGCAGATGAGATTCGCCGTGACAAGGTCTACTTGATCGTCGATCTGACCCTGCAGCACTTCGAGCGCTGGCAAAGACGACCGCGAAACGAAGAGGCGCTGGATGAACGTCTGGCGCTGGCGGTAGAAATTGGCTTGTCGGCGCAGAATGAAGGCTTCAGTCTGGCAGCCCTTGCCACCGGGGAACAGTGGCACAATCTGGAAAACGTGCTGGAGTTCTATCAGCGCATCGCCACCTGCAAACCGCAGAGAGCAATAGACAGCGCGAGCGAAGCGATGTTGCCTGAGACAGTAATATCTGACAACGGGCTGCATATACTGGTTGTTGGACACTGGGGAGTCGAAGCCCAGGCTCTGGTGGACCGCTGGCAGCGGGCCGGTATTCTGGTACTGGTGTTCCTCCTGGCAGAGTCTGCAGAAGATACCGGCACGCTGCCTGCGGGTGGTCAGTTTATCGAAGTGCGGAAGGATGAGGGAAATGCCTGATGTCCCTGAGCAATTGGCTACTTGCATCGTTTCTTGTCTTGCTTTCATTACAGTTAGGACTCTCCATGGAGTTGCCGCCGGTTGTGTGGATCGGCGGCGGAGCGAGTCTGCTGGCAGGTCTTAGAAACGCATCGCTCGAACGACCAACCGGGGGACTGGTCTTTGTGCTGCTCGTTACCGGTGGTTTCCTGGGCAACCAGGTGCTGGAAGACTGGGCCGTAGAGGGATCGTGGGCGCAATCGAATGGTCTCGGTGCCGGCGTTGTCTTAAGTCTGTTTATCTACATGCTGTGGTTATTCGCAGCACGGCGGAAGAGCAGTTCTGAGTTAGTACTGGATCGCGATACACAAATCATCCTGGTGCTTGGGCTGCTATTGATGCTGCTGCTCGCACCGCCGGATAGTACAGTGGCTATCTTGTTCGGGGTCCCGGTTGCTCTGCTTACAGTAATCGGAGTACTGCTGGCCAGCCTGGTGCTCATTGCCGACCGCTGTTCTGGTCTGCTGCTGGCTCGCCTGTTGCTATTGGTACCGCTGGTATTGATAGTTCCCCTGATGGTGGTACTGCTGGGACTAGGGCAGGGTCCGGTTATTGCCGCACTGGGAAACCTGTTCCCCACTTCCAGTAACTTTACCCCTACCGGATTCTCCCCCTATCAACAGTTGAGAGCGTCGGTGTTTTTACGACCATCTAATCGCGCCGTCATGCGCATCGATGCGGATGGGCAGCCTAATCCCTACCTGGCCGGCAATCGTCTGGTCAGACTGGATGAAGAGTTGGTATGGCAACCTTCGATCCTGCCGCGCAGGTCTTTGAGCACGCTCGACGCGGAGAGCTTACCTTCCGGTGAGTGGCGTTACGAGATCGACAACCACGACTACAGTGCAGGAAGCACTGAAGCGCAAAGTCTGACGGTTCACAATCTAAGCCGCGATAATTATATTTTTGTTATACCGGGTACTAGTCACGTCACTGGCAGGTTCGGTGCAATGAGTAAGGGTGTTGCCGATGTCTGGACCCTTGACTTCGATCGCGGCGCCGACAGACGCTGGCGACTGGAGATGGATAGCGATCCCATACCCAAAATTGCCAGTGACGAGAATTTACAACTCCCCGGATTCTGGGACGCTGCATTGCAGGAGAAGAGTCGGGAATTTCTCGGTGAGGGGCAACAGCAGACGGTATACAATGTGCTAGGGCACTTCAGAGGAAGAGAGTATTCGCTGCAGACTGACTTCGATCCAGAGCAGCCCCTGCACGACTTCTTTCTCAATGACAGAGCCGGTTATTGTTTCTGGTTTGCAACAGCCACTACCCTGGCACTGAGGGCCAACGGAATTCCAAGCCGACTGGTTGGTGGCTACGCAATTCACGAGCAACTCTCTTCACAGCTATGGCTGGTGCGCGAGCGGGATGCCCATAGTTGGGTGGAGTGGCAGGATGAAAGCGGCTACTGGCACACTATCGATCCCACTCCTGCCAGCATATTCGGATTTTTTAATGGTTACGACTCCTCCACACTCAGTGTCTGGTATCACACCCTGGCAGGACAATGGCAGATTCTGATAGACGCTGTTCTCGCCGACGAGCTGACCGCTAATCTCGTCCGCTATGGTGGCTTGCTAATTCTGCTGTTTCTGTTTGTTCGGGAGTATCGGCGCATTCGTGGCCAGCAAGATCTGCTCGATTCGAGATCGTTGAAGTGGCAGAAACTCTGGCAACGATTTTTGAGTATCTCCAAGCTACCGACAAATGCCACCTGGACCGCAGGTACTTACGCTGAAAATCTACCGGTCGGCTGGCCGGCATCCTGGAAAACGGCGGTCGGAGAATTCCTGCAAAGCTACAATCTGCACAGGTTTTCCGACCGTGATGAACGGGCTATTGAGGATGTTGAACATTCACTGGAGAAATGTGCAACAGTCATCCAAAACTCAGGTTCAGCTCTCGCCCCTTAGCAAGCCACTAAATTTCATGCTAACTTGCCAGGCCTGATCCCCACCCTACCATTTCCATGGAGCTTGCCAGTAATGAAAGATTTATTATGGCCCACGCGGTTCGGCATTTTCCTGTTTCTGGCCACAGCTTGGACCAGTGCCTGGGGAGCAGAAGTCGAATCTGGCTGGCCCTACTGGGGTGGCAGTAAAGCTTTCGATCGTTATTCTCCGGCGCAGCAGATCTCTGCCAGTAACGTTGATGATCTACAAATCCTATGGCGCAGACCAGCACTCGATCCATCGATTAGTCGTGCTTATCCTGAAGTTCGCGTTTCCGGCAATCTGCGCTCGACACCAATTTATATTGACGGCGTACTCTATGCAGCCGATGGCGTTGGCCTAGCCGAAGCATTCGATCCGGCAACAGGAGAAACCCTCTGGGTGCAGCAACCCTTCGCACCAACGCTGGACGAGGTAAACGGTCCGAGTACCCGTGGACTCGAATTCTGGACCGACGGGTCCGAAAGACGACTGCTCGTAGTGCGAGGCGGCTATCTTTATGCTCTCGATCCTGCAACCGGGCTCGCGTCTCCCGGATTCGGCGAGAACGGCCGCGTCAATCTGATACCTGAGTCCTCCCAAAGATTTAATTTTAACTCCGGTGGCCCCATCGTGGTAAACGATGTCGTTGTGGTTGCAGGCACGATTGATGGAGCGGGTGACAGCGGATCGAAATGGCGAGGCGTCGCTTCGGAGGATGTAAGAGGCTACAGCGTAAGAAGCGGCGATCATCTCTGGACTTTCCACGCCGTACCACAGGAGGGTGAATTCGGCACCGATACCTGGGGTGATGACTCCTGGCGCGATTCCGGCGACCTGGGTTCCTGGTGTTGTTTGAGTGCAGATGAAGCACTTGGCCACGTCTATGTACCGTTCACTGCGCCAACAGCAGCCTATTATGGCGGTCACCGGCCGGGGGACAACCTTTTCTCCAACAGCCTCGTTGCTATTGATGCCGCTACCGGTGAACGGGTCTGGCACTTCCAGATGGTGCATCATGACGTGTGGGAGTATGACAATGTAGGTCCCCCCACTCTGGGTGAAATTACCGTAGAAGGTCGAACTATCCAGGCAGTAATGCAACCCAATAAAACGGGGTTTCTCTATGTTTTCGATCGTGTGACAGGCGAGCCGGTCTGGCCGATCGAGGAACGACCAGTACCACAGTCAACGATTCCCGGTGAAAGTTTGTCACCAACCCAGCCATTCCCGAGCAAACCACCCCCCTTCGCTACCCAGGGTATCACTGAGGAAACACTAATCGACTTTCCCGAACTCGATCAGGTGGCAAGAGCAACGGCAGGCAACTTCGTGACGGGCCCCATCTTCACACCACCTTCGCTGGTGAGTGAAGAAGTAGGTGGGACACAGGGCACTCTCATGCTGCCAGGTTCATGGGGATCCGCTAACTGGAACACGGGGGCATTCGATCCGGAAACCGGCTTTTACTATGCCTTTGCCAACGACATTCCACGAGTTTACCGCATTGAAGAGGCAACTGATGAGGATGCCGAAATGGCATATTGGAGCCCGAACCGGGAAGCGCCCTACATTGACGGTATCCCCCTGACCAAGCCACCCTGGGGTCGAATCACCGCAATCGATATGAATCGGGGCGAACATGTGTGGATGGCCGCCAATGGTGATTCGCTCAGCGATCATGAGGCACTCGATGACCTCGATCTCCCTCCCCTCGGTATCGCCAGCAGGCCAGTGGCGCTGGTCACCAGGACCCTCCTCTTTCTGGGTGATGGCAGTAATGTGTTCGGCGGTACGCAGCGAAACATGTGGGGGAAAATGTTCAGGGCCCTGGACAAGGCCACCGGCAACATACTCTGGGAGATGGAACTGCCAGCCGGTACAACCGGAGGGCCCATGACTTACATCCACGAAGGGAAGCAGTACATCGTCGTGCCAATCGGTGGATTAGGGGATCCACCCGAGTGGATCGCGCTTGGATTAAGATAACAAAGTACAGAGGGTATTGAGTGGGACGCGAGCTTGGAATAAAAGATTGTTTTTTTGTGACTAGCGCCAGGGATGGCCCACCGGAGCAAAAAAACAATCTTTTATTCCAAGCTCGCTCGAGTTCTTTTCTATATCTGAAGCCTAACTGAGAGATAGGCAACGGACGGTGACATCAAGGATTAATGCCTCCATCCCTATCGATTTCATCGCTGACGATTGCTATTCTTCCTGGCAAGATCCCCGGCAATATAAAACGAGCTATCCATGAAAACTATTCCTGCTCTTCTACTGACTCTCGCTTTTTCATGCAATTCTTCAATCGTCTTCGCTGCTGAGATTCAGCAACAGGATTTTGATCCCGCTGCTGGATTCGAGTTGGACACCCGCGACGATGGCCTGGTAATTAGCTGGGATTCCCCCGAGGGGAAGGCTTTTATCGATCTACAGGTAATACCCCGGAGTGGCAACAATGCCGCTGCACCCCTGATTCGAGCCATTGGAATCGATGGCGAACCAGCACTGGAAGGTGTGGATCCTAACTATCTGCTGTGGGTGGGTGAAAGAGATCTGGCATTGCGTGATGGCTGGTTGATTTTCTTCGACCGCGTGCCGACTCGTCCTTATGCTGTCGAGAAAGCCTACCTGACGCCAGAAACAATTACTGTATCCACTGAAGGTGGTCGGGCTACGGTCGAGTTCGATGGGCTTGCCAGCACAAACTTTTCCGGTTCGCTCGCCTTCATTCTGTATCACGACAGTCCGTTTGTGCAGATGGAAGCGCGGGTGTCAACTGACAGACCCGCCACCGCGTTCCTGTATCACGTCGGGCTTGCTAAACCTGACACAGACGGTCATCAGATCGACTGGATCGACTCCCTCGGTAATCTGCAATCCGCACCCGTTACCGAAGAAACTGCCAACGTTTATCAAACCCGTTACCGCAGCATGGCTTTATCCTCCAACACCGGCTCACTGGTCATTTCCCCGTTTCCTCATCAATACTTATACCCGCTGGATTTTGCCGATAACTTTGGCTACAACTGGGCCGGTGATGAGTATCTGGACATGATCGATGGTTTCGCCTGGGGTGTGCGCCAACCGCCGATGGGTGACAGGCGTTTCGTGCCGTGGGTAAATGCCGAGCCGGGCAGCGAACAAAAACTCGGTGTCTTGCTATTTGTCTCACAACAATCTGGCCAGCAAAACCTGGAAGTGGTGAAGAGCTATACGCGCAATGACAGCTTCAAGCCGCTGCCTGGTTACAAGACCCTATCCAGTCACTACCACCATGAACATTCTCTGGACTTTATGAATCAGCAGCGGGAACAAAATACCACTGGTATCCCGCGAGGATTGGAGGATCCGGACTTCGTTAACTTCTTTAAGCGCATAGGTGTCGACATGGTACACATGGCGGAATTTCATAATGGTCGTACGCCCAGGCTGGATACCGAGGAGCGCTTGACGCAGCTTGAAGTGATGCACAGCGAATTCGCCCGCCTGTCCGACGAGGATTTTCTTCTGATCCCGGGCGAGGAACCCAACGTCCATTTCGGCAGTCACTGGCTGAGCATGTTTCCCAAACCGGTCAACTGGGTATTGAATCGCAATAATGACCAACCATTCAAACAGCAAATAGTCGGCTACGGCACTGTTTATCATGTCGGCAGCGGTGAGGACATATTGTCGATGATGGAAGCCGAATCCGGTCTGGCCTGGACTGCCCATCCCCGGGTAAAGGGATCCACCGGCTATCCCGACAATTACCGAGAAGAAGCGTTCTTCAAGAGCGATCGTTTTTTAGGCGGTGCCTGGAAGGCCATGCCAGCGGATTACTCGCGCGACACCCTGGGTTGGCGGGTACTGGACCTGGAAGATGACATGGCCAACTGGGGAGATCGGAAATACATTCTGGGTGAAGTGGATATCTTCAAAATCTACGAAGACTATGAACTATTCGGCACCATGAATGTTAATTATTTGAAACTGGACAGCATCCCGGTTTTTGAAGACGGCTGGCAACCTGTAGTTGATGCCTTAAGCTCCGGTGCCTTTTTCGTGACCACTGGCGAAATACTGATTCCCGATTTTACAGTAGCAGGTAAAGCAAGTGGCGAAACGATTAATGATTTGGGTGGCATGGCAAATGTTGAATTAAAAGCAGAGTTAGAATGGACCTATCCATTATCCCATATGGTGGTTATTAGTGGAGATGGAGATAAAACCTACAGGGATCGGATTGATTTATCAGATACCATCGAGTTTGGTGAGCGGGAAATTCAGTTGGAGATGGATCTTAGCGGGAGACTATGGGCCCGGATTGAGATTTGGGACATTGCCAGGAATGGGGCTTTTACTCAGCCAGTCTGGGTAAGTGATTAAGGGAACATAATAGGGATGGAGGCTGATGTATTTCAAGGATTGAAGCAGGATATGAAGAAAGAGCTGACAATATTTGTAATCATTCCGTTGCTGATTAATGGTCTGTTTCTCGGTCTGTATTTTTCCGGCGTCGGTGGCCTCCAACAAGTCGTCGCTCCTACCATAAATTGGTTGCCGCAAAATTCATGGCGAGAATTTGGTTTATTGGAGCAATTGCAGAATTTGTTATTGCTGGCGGTGTTAACAATACTCGTACTAGGCGCTTTCAGAAAAACGGGCGTACTCGACAAGGGCATTATGGTCGCCGGCTCAATTGTTTTTCTTTTCCTCTTTCTTGAGGAGATCGATTATGGCATCAATTTTTATGAATACCTGACCGGAGGAGATTCTGGGATAAGACTAAGGAATTGGCACAACCAGGAATCAGATGGCCAACAGAATATAAGCAGGTTCAAGCAGATCATGGATGGCATGATGTTTCTGCTATTTTTCCTATTGCCTCTGGTGAAAAATAAAATCCCGATCCCTTTTGTTCAGGATATTGCCCCATCCCGGTGGTTTATCCTTGGTTTTGCACTGACGATAAGCTACGCGAGGCTTGCTCACTTTCTTGATGACCAGGGCATGGCCACAATCAATGGTGTCGAAGGTAATTTGTCCAGCAATATTTCGGAATTCAGGGAGTTGAGTAATTACTACTTCTTCATGATTTATGCCCTGCATCTGGTACGGAGGAATTAAAATCAAACGGATGGAAGTAATTTGCTTCAATTTATAACATTTATCTCTGGGACGGCCGTTATGCAGCGATGGACTTGAACCGGAGTAGCTTATATTCTCCCAGTTACTTCTAATCTTTGGTGGGGAGAGGCAACAATGCGGATGCAACTTATTTGGCGACTCGGGTTCAAAGGCGCGGCAGCACTGCTGGCTGGCAGTCTATTCTGGCTCGGGCCTGTAATTACTGCTCAGGTGGCGGTGGATAGTGATGACATCGGCGGCCTTGTGCGTGGCGTAAATGGCCCGGAAGCAGGCGTTTGGGTTATCGCCGAAACTGATGAATTCGACACGCTGTTCCGCAAGATCGTGGTGACTGACGACGATGGCCGTTACGTGCTGCCGGACCTGCCGAGCGCTGATTACTATGTCTGGGTTCGCGGCTACGGGCTGAGAGATTCCGAGCCGGTCAGGAGTACACCGGGATCGACACTGGACCTGCAGGCAGTGCAGGCGGCGAATCCCCGAGAAGCCGCGCAAGTCTACCCTGCCAACTATTGGTATTCGCTGATCGAGGTGCCGCCGGAAAACGAGTTCCCGGGCACTGGCGACAGTGGCAATGGTATCTCACCAGGTATGCGCACTCAGGCCAACTGGATCGACGGATTGAAGCAGGGCTGTCAACTCTGTCACCAACTCGGCAATCAGGCGACTCGGGAGATCGCCAATCTCAGTGACTTCGAGACCACTGCAACGGCCTGGACCCATCGCGTCAAAGCCGGTCAACGCGGAGGCATGATGAGCGCCGGTCTTGGCCGCTTCGGCGCCGACCATGCAATTGCGAGTTATGCTGACTGGACCGACCGCATCATGGCCGGCGAGGTGCCACCGATGCCACCACGCCCCCAGGGTCAGGAGCGCAACGTCGTGCTGACCATGTGGGAATGGGGTGGCGAGACCGGATACATCCATGACGAGGTCTCGAGTGACAAACGCAACCCGCGCGTTAACGCCGATGGTCCGATCTATGGCGTGGGCTTCGCCAGCGACAAGCTGGTCTGGGTCGACCCGGCCACAAACGAGGTGCGGGACATCAAGATTCCGGTGCGGGATGAGCCCGGCGTGGGGGATTTCAGATCCTATATCGCCCTGGAAAACCTCGAACCTTCGATCTACTGGGGCGACGAGCTGATCTGGGATAACCCGGGCAATCCGCACAATCCGATGATGGACGGACAGGGCCGGGTCTGGATGACTCACCAGATACGCGGACCGGGCAACCCGGACTGGTGCCGGGAAGGCTCAACTAATCCCTACGCCCAACACTATCCCCTGAACCGTGCCGCCCGTCACATCGCCGTCTATGATCCTGACACCGAAGAAGTGGAGTTGATCGATAGCTGTTTCAACACCCACCATCTACAGTTTGGATTCGAGGACAGTGAACGCTTGTATTTCAGCTCGGTGGGTCCGGTAGTTGGCTGGCTCGATGTTGAGACCTACGAACGAACCGGAGACACGCAAGCAGCACAGGGGTGGTGTCCAATGATAGTGGACACCAACGGCGACGGTCGGATTGCGGAATGGGTGGACCGTCGCGGTGAACTCGATCCGACCAAAGACAAAGAGATGGGTGCCGGCTGGTACGGGATCATCCCGGATCCCACCGAGGAGCACGTAGTCTGGGCCGCCTCAGGTGGAGTACCAGGGCAGATCGTACGGCTCGATCTCGGTGACAATCCACCGGAAACCTGCATTGCCGAGTATTACCAACCACCGTTCAACAATCCGGATGCCCCGATTCAGGGTTACTCCCCTCGTGGCCTCGACATCACCACGGACGGCATCGTCTGGACAGCGCTCTCCGGCAGCGGTCACATGGCCAGCTTCGATCGCAGCAAATGCGAAGTGCTGAATGGTCCCACCGCCACCGGTCAGCACTGCGCCGCTGGCTGGACCCTGCATGCGACCCCGGGCCCGCAGATGAAGGGAGTCACCAGAGACGGCAGCGCTGACTTCCACTATTACAGTTGGGTAGACCAGCACGACACGCTGGGTCTTGGCACTAACATCCCTATCGCCACCGGTAGCACATCGGATTCTCTGTTAGCGTTCCTACCAGAGGAAGAGGACTACGTCGTCATGCGCGTCCCCTATCCACTGGGATTCTACTCACGGGGTATGGACGGACGCATCGACGACCCGAATGCTGGATGGAAAGGACGCGGCGTCTGGGCCGACTACGGCACCAACGCGGTGTGGCACACCGAAGGCGGTAAGGGTACCCAGGGCAACCTAGTGAAATTCCAGATTCGGCCTGATCCGCTGGCGCATTAGAAATAGGGACAGATTTATTTTTCCTTTGGAAAAAAAGAATCTGTCCCTTATTTTAATCGATTGCTTTCAGTACTTCTCTGGTCATGCTCCAGCGATCAAAGCCCTGCCGTCCGTAATCAAGGCCGCGGCGCACGATGACCATATTGTGCGTTGGCACAACCACCGTGTACTGACCGCGGTTACCGGAAGTCGAGTAGGCATCTTTAGGCACGTCGTCCCGATCCTCCGGTACCAGCCACCACTGGCCACCATAATGACCGCCGAGCCCAACGGTTGCTGGTGCTGGCGTACGGACGAAATCGATCCACTCTTCGGATATTAATCGCTCGCCGTCCCACACGCCGTTCTGTAAATAAAGCAGGCCGAAGCGCGCCAGATCACGGGCATTGGTGTAGACCTGACTGCTCAGAATGAAGTCGCCAAAGCGGTCGGTGCTTACCAATGTGTTGCGCATGCCGATCCGGTCGAGAAGCGCACGTCTTGGAAATTCTGCGTAGGCTTTTTCACCCCCAAGCGCAAGCTTCATCGCATACACGCCAAGCAGCGTGTCGTAGTTCTCGTAGTCCCAATAGGTACCGGGCTCACGAATCACGGCGCGACTGCGAGCGCCAGCCACCGAGCTTGCACCTGCCCAATAGGCCAGTCCAGATCCGGTTGCGTACTCCATGCCGCGGTTGTCTATCGTTTCCAGGCCGCTCGACATATTGAGTACATGCCGTAGGGTTATCTCGTTACGTGGATCCGTCTCCGCAGATCGATTGTTCGGTAGCCAATCGAAACCCAGTGGCCGGTCAAGGTCCAGCCTGCCCTGGTCGACCAACATCCCAATCAGCGTTCCAGCGATACTCTTGGCTGTGGACCAGGTGCGCGTGCGCGTTGTAACGTCAAAGCCTGGGGCATAGCGCTCATGAATAATTTCGCCGTTATAGACAACAAGCAGACTCAGGGTGACCTGTCCTTCGGAGTCGCGATCGAAGGCCCAGTCCGAAGCCGCTTGTAACGCAGTAGCATCGACGCCGGCGGGAAGTCCGCTATTGTTGATCAGATCGCCATTCGGCCATGCAATTCGGGCTGGATCACCCGGGGCCTGAGGCAGGGTTAGTTCCGGCAGACTGTCGATATCCGCTAATGTCTGGTCAGGTGACAGGATCACGCAGCCGATTCCCTCGCGGAAGGCTGCCCGCATCACCGGCACCGCACCGGGTGCACCGATCTCTACAGCACGCCGATTCCAGTCGACGTTATAATCGCCGCCGTCGGCCGTTCCAATGGGAGTACGAAGAAAGGCGAGTTCCTTGTCGAAAACCTGTTCAAGAGTGCGGTTGGACGTGAACAGCCCGTTGCACATGAAGATCGCCTGTTGGCCCCGCGCCACCATATCCCGCTGGTGCTGCCAGTAATCGTAGTTTTCCTCCTGTTGCGCGAGCAGTGAAAGCGGCAGCAGGAGCGTTATTATAAATAGCAAGGTCGTGAGGTGCTTCATGAGAGTTCCCTCCAGTTCGTAAATAGGGATAGATTTATTTTTCCTTTGAAAAAAAAGAATCTGTCCCTCAGTTTCTATCCCCATTATGCACGCGGAACCCGTTTGCCAGCAAGCACGGTTTCGCTAGGGAAGAGCCGCTGGTTACCTGTACGCAGGTTCTCGTAATTATCGACGAAATCAAAGCTGCCTTCGCGCAGTTCCAGGACCGCCACGTCTGCCGGTGCGCCCACGTTGAGTGTGCCACGGTCTTGAAACAGCGGATAGATGCGCGAGGCATTGACCGTCGCGCGCGCCACCACCTGGTCTATGGTCATACCGAAGTTGAGGAACTTCGACATAACATTAGGAAAGTCGACGACGCTTGCTGCAGTCCGACTGGTCGTGTTGCCATCGGTGGAGAGCGTGTCGGGCCAGAAGCCCGAACCTAGAATGGCATCGAACGTATCCCACCGCAGGTGGCCGGTGCGTCCGTTGGCGACATCGAACCAGACACCACGGCGCCGTGCCGTAAGTATTTCTGGCAGGATGTAACCATCATCATCAATGATGCTATTGGGTGGCGGTGCGAGCATATGAGTGACGATGTCACCAGGCTTGAGTTGCTGGATCAAAGTGGACATCGGCGTGGTGGTTTGCCCTATATGGATCATCACGGGCAGGTCGAAGGACGTTGCCACCTCCTGGGCGCGGCGCAAGACTTCGACGTCGTCGATGGCAACCCCCCTGGTCAGACGAGCCTTGACGCCAACAATATAATCGCGATTGCGCGCAATCGCAGCTTTCGCTGCATCCACGTCAGCGAGGGCAAGGTCCATCGTATCACCACCCCCACGAAGCCCTTCGCGACCGATGTTAATGAGGACGCGGGCCGGCTGTGGCGCTGATCTGGCAATGGCTACCGCATCGTCAATCCGGTCCGCACCCAACGATCCCGCGTCGACCCATCCAGTCACGCCGTCGGACAGACAAATTGCGGGGCCGTCTTCGTCCTGGGCATAGTGCGAATGCACATCCAGTAGTCCCGGGATCACAAGCTTTTCAGTTGCATCAATTACCTCGACCGCATCTGCTGCAATGCTTGCCTCGACCACTGCGATGCGATCACCCACGATGGCCACGTCACCGATAGCATTGACCCGCAACGAAGGATCGATCACGCGTCCACCCCTGATGATCATGTCGTAGGTCTGTGCAAATACCTTCAAGGGGCAAGTGAGTAGTGCCCCTGCGCTGGCGTAGAGGAACTGGCGTCGATTCATCATCCTGGGTGGCCTCCTTTGAATTTCGAGTCCTCAAGCCAGAGGCTGGGGCGTTGTTTGCGAACAATCAGGACCAAAGGTCCGTGAGCAAATAATACCCCAGTTCCTGGCGACTGGCCCGAATAAGTTTCTTTACAAAACGAACTATTGGAGCGATTCTGGATCAATTCTGGACAGTCAATTCTGTCGTTACGCCAATATAATAACTCGGCCAATACTAATTCCTAAGCTGGAGGTTCTGGCCCTTCAGTTTGAATTCACAATCAACAGTGAGAGATAAAATGAAGATAATCCTGGGTCTTGTGAGCGCCATACTTATTGCCGGCAGCGGCTTTGCCTATCAGCTAATTGAACAGAATCAGTTAAAAGAAGACCAACTAGGCGACTATAGAGCTCAAGTGAGCCAACTCTTGTCAGCGACAGAAGCGAGCAGCCGGGCGCGACTGGAATACGAGAAGCAAATCGATGAATTGCAAAGTGAAGTCAATACTCTTAGTAGCCAACTCACCGCCGTTTCCAATCAATTGCTAACGGCACAGCAGGAGTCGCCGGACACTCGAGCTCTTGAGCAGGAGATACGCCAGCGAGTGATCGCGGAGTTTCAGCAACAACGGGACACGGGTACTTCCGTATCCAGAACTAACCTGGCAAGACAGTTGGCTTTAATGGACCCGACAGAGCGAAATGAATTTATATCCATGCAAAATCGCTACGGGAATTTTCTCAGCTCGCTGGATGTCAGTGATGAGCGTATGGACGTGATCATCGGAGCCCTTGGCAACGTGATCGCAACAGAGAATCAGGAGCGAACGGCAATAATGCAGCAAGTGAAATCGGGCGAAGTCAACATACAAGATGTACGGGACCAGATGCTGGGTATTCACGATCAGGAAAATCAGCTAAGCGCTCTTTCCTATGTATTAACCGAGGAGGAGCTCTCAGCATTCAGTGATTACCAGGAAACCCAGAGTACCTCACGCGTATCTGTAGTTGGCTCTCCGGTAGAAGGTGCGTTGCAGGATCAAACCTTTTATATAGGTACTCCCCCGGGCGGACCTCTGGTGGACGGAGAGTTACGAGTATTCTCGGTTGAACCGCTTCCACAATAAAAATAGTTACCCTGCTAACGTGCAGCACGCCCCACATATTGCTGAAAAGTTTGCTCGATAAAATCGTCCACACCGGGAACGAAAAGAACTGATATCACCGTAACAACTAGGGCGACTGCGATAAAACTGTAGAAAGCCTTCATGTTTTGAATCCTTTGTATGCCAGCCAATGGCCTTTCTAGCCGTTAGTTCCGTGGCGCCGCCTCAAAAACCCAGGCTTCACCAGCTTCCACCGCTGCCTTGGTGGTCTGCGACGGGTACTTGGCGCCGATTGCACTGCTAATACCATCCAGTATCGCGCCCGCTTCAATGCGAACAAGCTGACGTTCGTAGCGCTTGCCATTAATGCGTAGCACCGCACGACCGTCCCGTTCGGCTTCAACCGGCCAGCGTTTCCACAGGCGCCCGACGGCAGTACTCATATAGCCTGACCAGACATAGATCTTGCTATCGTATTCCGTTATCCAGATGCGCCGTGACTGGGGAGGGTCCAGTAGCTGCATTTCGATAGTGGGTATACTGTTGACGAAACTCCAATCCGGATCCGGGCCGCTGTGCAGTTCACCGGATTCCAGCGGACCACCGGAGAAGACCCGGTTGGGGCCATCAGCAAACCTCTGCTTTACCGCTGCTGTGGCAATTGCAGTCACCGGAATAAGCAACAAACAGAGCACTATGACTATTATTCTTTTTAGCAATTTCATAATATTCTCTTAAATTGAATTGGATCAGAGTACAAACTACAGTAGTTTTACCTTGAACCTGCATCCTGAGTCTAGAGAGAGATAGTAAAAGAAGAATAAAACATGAAAAAATTATTTTTTGTCTGTGTACTGCCAACCCTTCTCCTGAGTTGCACACCAACAGTGGATGAAACGCCGTCTGCGGCCATTGGTGAATGGCACCACCCAGGTAGCAACCATGCTTCCAGTAAATATGCGGCTCTGGATCAGATCGATGCGAGTAATTTCGCTGAACTGGAAATAGCCTGGCGCTGGCAGTCTGCCGACCTGCGTATTCCCGAAGACCTTGCCTATTTTACCGGCGACTACCGTGCCGTTCCTCTGGTAATCGACGGCACGATGTACACCAACACCAATCACGGTCAGGTGGTGGCGCTGGACCCGGCCACTGGTGAAGAGCTGTGGGTGTTCGATCCGGAGAGTTACTTATTGGGCCCGCCCTTATTTTCTCCGGCGCAGACCCGAGGCATAGAGTACTGGACCGATGGTGAGATCGAACGCATCTTCCTGGCGACCCTGGGCAAGCAACTGGTTTCTATCGACATCGAAACCGGCCAGCCCGATCCCAACTTCGGCGAAAACGGTTTCGTGGATCTGAAAGCCAATTTCGGCAAGCTCGAATTTGAGATGAATAATATATCCCATGGGGCGCCGCCGATTGCCGTAGGCACTTCTGTAATCGTCGGTTCAAAAATCTACGACTACACCATGAATAACCGCAGTCCTCCCGGACATGTGAGGGCCTACGATGCCTACGCCGGCCAGTTCAAGTGGCGCTTCAACACCATTCCGCAAGAGGGTGAGGACTTTGTTGAAACCTGGGAAGATGACTCGTGGCGAGTTGCCGGTAACACCAATGTCTGGACTTTTATGTCCGCCGATGATGAAGCAGGGATTGTCTACCTGCCGGTTTCCACACCGACCAATGACTACTGGGGTGGCTATCGATTGGGGGAGAATGTTTATGCCGAGAGTCTGGTCGCGCTGAACGCTGAGACCGGCGAGCGAATCTGGCACTTTCAAACTGTGCATCACGGGCTATGGGATTACGATATAGCTTCGGCGCCGAACCTGGTAGACATCGTCGTTGACGGCACTCCCATCAAGGCAGTGGCCCAGGTTTCCAAGACGGGTTTCACTTATGTCTTCGACCGACTCACCGGCGAGCCGGTCTGGCCAATCGAAGAACGACCGGTCCCACCGAGTCCTGTACCGGGTGAACGCACTCATCCTACCCAGCCGCACCCTACCTGGCCATTACCATTCGAGCGCCAGGGGATGAGCGAAGAGGATCTGATTGATTTCACACCGGAGATCGCTGCGGCAGCGAGGGAACTGGCAGAAGAATTCGTGTTGGGTCCGATATTTACCCCACCGGTTGTACAAGGTGCTGATGGCAAAAGCGCAACAATCTTCCTGCCCGGTGCCGGCGGCGGTGCCAATCATCCCGGCGCCAATATCGATCCTGAAACCAATGTACTCTACATCCCGTCACACACCCGTCCCTATGCCATGTCATTAGTGGAACCGACTGAAGGCACGTCGGACTGGCCCTACGTCATCGATGTGCAGCGTAATGTCGGGCCCATGGGATTGCCGCTAGTTAAACCACCCTATCGTCGCATTACAGCAATCGACCTGGATACCGGCGAGCACGTGTGGCAGGTACCTTTCGGCAAGGGGCCAGCCAATCACCCGGCACTGGCACACCTGAACCTGCCGGATCTGGGCAGTGTGTTTACCGATGTCTCATCCGAGGGTGGCATACTGATTACCAAGACCCTGCTGATTTCCTACCTGGCACAGAAAGACGAGATTGATCCCGATGCTGACGGTTCTATTCTGGTGGCCTATAACAAAATGACCGGCGCAAAGATTGGCGAAGTCATGTTGGCTCAACGTCTACATGGACCAGTTATGAGTTATCTGCATGAAGGCCGGCAGTACATCGCCGTTGCCGGCGGTGGCCGGGATAACGACGACGAACTGATTGCCTTTGCGCTGCCTGATTAGGGATAGATCTATTTTCCTTCGGAAAAAGGATCTATCCCTGAGATATCCCGGAAGGAAAAAGGATCTGTCCCTGAGATATCCCGGAAAAAAATAGATCTATCCCTATTACAATCCCGCCTGCTCGCGAACGTAGCGCGCCGCTGCCTCGTGGGTGCCGAACCAGACTTCCCCCTTGGCTTTGATGTGATCGATGAGGCCTTCCAAAGCGACGATGCGCGAACGGTGCCCGCTCACGTGAGGGTGCATGGTGAGCAGAAACATGGTGCCCTCCTCCCAGGCTTTGTCGAACTCGTCGATCCACACCTGCATGACATCGCGCGGGTTCATGTAACGATTTCCCTGAGGATTGAACAGCGGCGCATCATCCAGGATCCACTCCACCGGTAACTCCACCATGCCGGTGGCTTCGCCGTCCTGCAGCAATTCGTAGGGGCGGTCGTCGTGCATTAAAGAGCTCTCATAGAGGAAGCCCATGTCACGCACTATCTGCAGGGTATTTGGACTATGGTTCCAGGACGGGGCGCGATAGCCCACCGGTGACTGCCCGGTTATTTGCATAATCTCATCCACTGCCTGCCGCAACAGGCGCTCCTCAGTGGCTGCATCGAGGGCAGTGTTCAGTTCGTGAATCCAGCCATGTACGCCGATCTCGTGCAAGCCTGAATTGTTGATCACATCCGCCTGTTCTGGCGCCAGCTTCAGACTCCAGGCAGGGAAAAAGAAGGTCGAAGGAATGTTCTCTTCATCCATCAGCTTCACAATTCGCGGTAGCGCCACGCGTGCGCCGTACTGTCCCTGGGACAGTGGACCAATGCTGAACTGGCCATTGCGCAGGCCCTGGATGGTCTCGTTGTCCACATCGAATGACAGCAGCACCGCAACCCGCGCACCGCCAGGCCAGGAATCGGGATTCAAATCTCGTCCCGCCCGCACCTGATTGACCCCGGAGCGGACGAATTCTTCGGTCCAGTTCCAGGGCTCGTCTATGCTCTGAGCCAGCGCGTTGGGAACCTGGCAGGCAGCGGTCAGTACCAGTAGACGTAGCGCCGTAGTGATAGCATGAAGGATTGAGAGGCTGAGTTTCATGGAGAACTCCTTAGAAAATGAGTGGGCAGCTATACCTAATTTACAATTTCCAGCGCAGACTCTCAATTCTTCGAGACATTCCAGTCGCGATCTGCAGCGACTATACTGTTGAACTCACTATTTATAGCCTCAAGTTGGCGAGCCAGGTTAAATTTACATTCCAAAAAGCAATCCTCCCCTATAGAGTAGGAGCAGCGGAAATAATAGGCCGTAATTGTCAGTCAGACTTGATCGATCTAATGTGGAGAATAATATGGCGGTAGACTATTTTAACAAATCTCTGGGAAAGGCTGTTGCCTTTGTCCTCCTTGCCGGCTTGAGTCTATGCTTTCCGTTGCTCCACGCGGCCGATAATGAGGCTGTAGTGGCCTATACCGAAATCCAGGCGACTGCGGGCAAAGTCGGCTATGAGGAACAGTGTGCCTCGTGCCATGGTTTCAATCTGGAAGGTTTCGGCCTGGTGCCCAGTTTAAGTGGCAGCTACTTCGCCGGCCGCTGGGGCGATACCACAGCCGATCAACTGGCACTCGATGTCCAGCGTATGCCTCCGGCGGCAGCGAACAGCCTTGGTGAGACCACCTACACCCAAATCCTGGCCTATTTGCTACAGCAAAATGGCATCCGTGCAAATGAAAACACACTTCCTGAAAGCATAGAGGCTTTGAGTGCGTTGACAATTCCTGCTGAGGAATTATCAGCCCAACAAATAGCCTCAGCCGCTCCTCTAAGATATTTCTCGGATGGCCCCCTGGTCGATTCTCCGCGCCTGCATAATCTCAGCCCGGTAACGGACGCCATGCTGTTAAACCCACCGGCTGACGATTGGTTAATCTGGCGCCGCACCCGTGACAGCCTGGGCCATAGTCCGCTTGACCAGATCACCAAAGACAATGTGAGTGATTTGCAAATGTCCTGGAGTTGGTCGCTACCCGCCGGTGCTAACATGATGACACCCATTGTTCACGATGGCGTGCTCTTCGCCTACAGTTTCGGCGACGTGGTACAGGCACTCGATGCCACAACCGGTGATCTGCTATGGAGTTTTGAGCGCGAGCTTGATCCGGATATCCGCCCCGAAGGCAAGAAGGGTGCGGCTATTTACGATAACAAACTAGTTGTCGCTACTTCCGATATTCATCTGCTTGCCCTCGACGTTAAGACCGGACAGGTAGCCTGGGATCATGCAGTCGATGTGGGTGATGAGGACGGTTTTCTTTTCAGAAGCGCGCCGTTGATCGCCAATGGCAAGGCGATCATTGGCCTGACCGGTCGGCAAGCAGTGGAAGGCGGGGATTTTATATTCGCCGTGGATATGGAAACCGGTGAAGAGGTCTGGCGCTTCTATACCATCGCAAGGCCGGACGAGCCCGGCGGCGACACCTGGAATGGCTTACCCCTGGACCAGCGCACTGGCGGCTCAGTCTGGATTCCTGGCAGTTTCGATGCCGAGTTGAACCTGGTCTATTTTGGCCCGGCACCCACCTATGATACTGAGCGCCTCAGGCAAGGTCCGAATGATATAAATAGAAATAACGATGCACTGTATACCAACAGCACGGTAGCACTGGATGCGGATACCGGCGAGCTGGTCTGGCATTATCAGCACGCGCGAAATGACCAACTGGATCATGACTGGGCCTATGAAAGAACAATAGTTAACCTGCCGGTTAACGGTGAGATGCGCAAAGTCGTTGTGACGGGTGGAAAATTGGCTATCTTCGAAGCGATGGATGCTGCCACCGGGGAGTACCTCTTTTCTATCGATCTGGATATGCAGAACGTAGTGGCTGAGATCGATTCGACCTCGGGTGGCAAAACATATTTCCCCTCGGCTATACCTGCACTGGATGACGAACTAAGCCAATACTCATTGCCGGGCATTTGCCCTGACTGGCTGGGTGCCCGAAATATGCAGTCAACGTCTTACAATCCTGCAACCCGCATGTTGTACATCCCTCTGTCGGATACCTGCCTGGATGACGACACCGGCGAGCGTTGGCAAAAATACCCGGATAGAGCCACCGATGGGAGCTACGGCATCATCCAGGCAGTCAATCTCGAAACCCGGGAAGTGGTCTGGACCCAGCGTCAGACAGCCCCACAGGCTGCGGCAAACCTGACGACCGATACCGGCCTCCTATTCATCGGCTCGGTGGATCGCTGGTTCAAAGCGCTGGATCAGGACAACGGCGAGGTACTCTGGCAAAGACGCCTGGACAACGCGCTTAACTCCTACCCTGTCACCTACCGTGTCGATGGTAAACAGTACGTTGCGGTCGCAACAAATTCGGGCGCTATCCATACGCGAACAATGCGAAATGCAGCGGATATTAATTTGCCTCCAGCGGGTGCAACGCTCTGGGTGTTTGCACTGCCGGATTAGAAATCGGGGTGGTGCGAATTCCCTTCGCTCGCTTGCTCATAGGCATGACCTATTTGACAGAGCGCCTGTTCTGAGCAATGGCTTCCCAGGAATTGCACTGCGTAGGGCCTGCCATCATCTGAAAATCCACAGGGAATGGTCAAGCTGGGTGTTCCCGCCAGATCGGCCGGGATGGTAAATTGACCCTGAAAGTGTCGCACGATCGGTTTCAGGGCTTCGGCGTCTCCGTATTGGGCATCCCGGTCTGCCTCGAATACGAAACCGCCAGCCGGGCAGATAACCGCATCGACTTTTACTAGTTCCGTTGTGAAAACCTGGGCATACGCTTGCCGCCTGGACATGGCGTCAGTGTATTCGTCCTGGGTCATCTTCAGTCCCAATTCAAGCACACCACGAAGATAACCACCGTATTCCTCGGCCCGGGCAGGAAATGTTTCGGAACGAGCCCTCAGTGCTTCATAGCCAGTAATCGGTAGCCAGAGATTACGCAGTTCCATCGGGTCAGATTCTGGCATCGTCACTTCGATTACTTCTGCGCCCAGTTCAATGAGCTTATCGATGACGCCTTCTATTGCGGTGACCAGTCCTGAATCGGTTCCTTCTTTCATATAGTGCTCATCGACGCCAATTCGCAAGCCGGATAAATCCGCATCGAGGGCAGCGCTGATGTCTGGTACAGCCTCATCGAGAGACGTGGGATCATCCGGATCGGCACCGGCGATGGCTTGCAGCACAATAGCTGCATCGTGTGTGGTACGTGTCATCGGTCCAACGTGGTCCAGCGATTCTGCCAGCGCCAGGACACCGTATCGACTGACCCGACCGTAAGTGGGTTTAAGACCTACTATGCCATTAGCCATCGATGGGTAACGAATGGAGCCACCGGTATCCGTGCCCAGACTGGCGAAGCAAAGCCCCGCCGCAGTTGCCACAGCAGAACCGCTGGATGATACGCCCGCCCATAGTTCAGATCCCCAGGGATTAACCGGAATATCAAAATTCGGGTTATATCCCGACAAAGCACCTTCGGTTAGATTCAATTTGCCCAGCAGCACTGCACCCGCCGCCTCTAATCGAGTCACAACGGTAGCATCATAAGTCGGCACAAAGTCTCGCAGCACTTCGAGCCCACCCATGGTTCTAATGCCCCTGGTATAGCAGAGGTCTTTTACTGCTATTGGAATTCCGTGGAGTGGTCCACGGTACTGACCCCCATTAATCTCTCGTTCCGCTTTCCTTGCAGCGTCCATCGCGTGATCGGCAGTGACCGTGGCATAACTGAGCAACTGCTGATCGACCGACTCGATGCGAGCCAGCATGTATTCAGTCAGCTCAAGTGGCGAAATTTCCCGGCTTCTAATCAGCCTGGCTACTGATTTGAGACTGTCATAGTGAATTGAATCGATCATGATTGCAGAATAGTAGATGGGCCATGAAAATTAGCAAGCCCGGTTTTCAGCTTCCTGGATAGGATCTGTCGCGTATTTTGTTCCCAAGCATTCCAATTTAGATTAGAGTGTGTCTTCCTGGTAACACTTGGAGAATCTACCCCATGCTGCAAACACTGAAATCGATTGCTGCCTTCAGTACCGTCATTATGGTGGCGGCGCTGGCATCCGCTCCGGGCGTTGCACAACAAGCTGGGGCTACGTCATGGCAAGATGACCTCGCGCCTATTTCGGTGCGGGACTGGAATTACGATACGGCGGCACACCTGCTCGAACGGGCCGGCTTCGGTGGTACCCCGGATCAGGTTGAGGTGCTAGCTGCAATGTCACCCTCGGCAGCGGTCCGCAGCCTGGTCTATTTCGACAATGCCGACAACTCTCACCTGCGTCCGTTCGACCATTCCGGGATTCATGACCCGGGCCTGGAGCCATTTCCTCCCAGTCGACCAGCTACAACCGATCTGGCCAAGGCAACCGGCGAGGCGCTGGGGGTCAAGGTCAAGCCGGAAGGCAACCGCCGACTGCAACCGGTCGTAAACAAGTTCTTTTACTGGCTGCGTGCCAGCGTCCTGGAGACCAATCGTGTGGCCTATTGGTGGGCAAACCGGATGGTCGCCTCTAACAGCCCGTTGCAGGAAAAAATGGCACTGTTCTGGCACGGGCATTACGCAGTTAATGAAGGCAAAGTCCGCGATTACCGCAAGCTACTGAATGAACTGGAACTGTTTCACGTCATGGGAACCGGTAGCTTTCGCGACCTCATGGTAGCGGTCGCTCAAGACCCGGCAATGCTTTCCTTCCTCGACGCCGGAGTTAATGTTAAAGGCGCACCGAACGAGAATTTTGCCCGCGAGATTATGGAGCTGTTCACCATGGGTGTCGGTAACTACTCTGAGACTGATATCCGCGAGGCAGCGCGCGCATTCACCGGCTGGAACTATGTCGATCTCGATTTTGTTATCAACGAAGAGCAGCATGATGCGGGTCAGAAATCGTTTCTGGGCCATATCGGTAACTTCGATGGTGTTGAAATTATTGACCTCATCATGGAACAACCGGTGACTGCCGAATACATTGCGAGCAAGCTCTACCGCTTCTTCGTCCGCCAGGATCTGGGTGCGGATCTTGGGATTGAATTGGGTAATATTTTCCGGGATGCCGACTATGAGGTGGCTCCTTTGCTGGAAACGATCTTCATGTCAAAGGATTTTTACAGCGCGACATCCGTTGGCAACCAGATCAAGAGTCCGGTGCAACTGGCAGTTTCCACGTACCGCAAACTCGGTCTCGACCGGGCTCCTGGCGTACCAGACTTCAACCGGGCCACCGGTGCGCTGAGTCAATCTCTATTCCGTCCCCCAACGGTTGCCGGTTGGGCTGGTGGGCGCAGTTGGGTAACGCCAGGGCTGTTGCTCGAGCGAGGAAACTTCGCCCGCGACGTGCTGTTTCCGGATATCAACTTTATTCCACCGGACCGACGCAATGGCAGTGGAGAAATCCGCAGCGTCGCCAGCCGCATCCGCGAGGGGCAGGACATCACCTCGGCGACGCAGCCTTCAGCGCTGGGTGCAGGCGGGATCATGGCCGAATCCAATGTGCTTGCCGACCGTGACGAAGACTTTAATACCCGTTACGGCAGCTTCCGTGGCTGGCAGATGGCCATCGAGCGCGTGAAGCCGATACCCCGCCACACCGCAGGAATCAACCTGAGTACATTGGTCATGGAGCAGGGTCTCAGAAACACCAGCGAAGTCGTGGACTATTTCATTGGCCGCTTCATGCGCGTCCAACCAGGAGCTGACTCCCGCCGGATGCTGATCGAGTTTCTCAATGGTGATCTGGGCACAACGGATATTGTAGCCGCACAGACTTATATGGAAGATTCCCTCAGACTGGTACTTCATCTTATTATGAGCCAGCCCGAGTACCAACTGGGTTAAAGAGGTACCTTATGAAAAAATATAAGCTGTATCGAGACACATTGAACCGCCGCGACCTGCTGCGAAAGTCTATGACTGGACTCGGAATCAGTGCCGGCATCGGGGCACTTGGCTCCGCTTCGCTATTCGGACGTGCTGCCGAGGCCGCCGCTGCGCAAGCGGCAGCCAACGGCAAGGTGCTGGTGGTGTTGGAACTATCCGGCGGCAATGACGGACTCAACACGGTCGTACCTTACGGCGATGATGCCTATTACCGACACCGACCCAACATCGGCCTGCCCAGAGACGAATTGCGTGTTCTCGATGATCACTTTGGCCTCAACCGTGGCATGGCAGGATTTGAACGCCTCTACAAAGATGGCAAGATGGCCATCGTCCATGGCTGCGGCTACGACAACCCGTCGTTCTCTCACTTTACCTCCATGGCCTATTGGCATACCGCCGCGCCCAATAGTGGCGACGAATACGGCTGGGTCGGACGACTTGCAGATGCGATGGAGCCTTCAGCACCGGCTAATTTTCTGGTTAATATCGCCGCCCGACAATCTCTGGCGGTTCGCAGTGAGCGACATGTACCCGTCGTCTTCGATGCGCCCAACAGATTCATGCGCGAATCCTTCTTTGCAGAGAAAGAAGCATTAGCCGCCGTGCCTGATATTGGCCAGGTCGAGAATCAGTCACGTCGTTATCTGCTGGACATCGCCCGTAGCGCCAATGATGCCTCGGCACTGGTTCGCGAAGCCTGGTCGAACTACAGCTCACCGATAGACTATGGGGTCAATGGACTGGACTTGCCCAAGGTTGTAGCAATGCTGGACGCCGGGATGCCCACCGGTCTCTATTACGTAGCGTACCGGAATAATGCATTCGATACGCATGTGTTCCAAAATAACGTGCACCAGAGAATGCTGACCTATACCTCCGACGCTGTGTCAGCGTTTATACAGGATCTGGAACGTATCGGGCGGGCAGACGATGTTGCCTTGATGATCTTTTCGGAGTTCGGACGCCGGGTTCCTGAAAACGTCAGCCTGGGCACCGACCACGGCGCAGCGAACGTAATGTTTGTCGTTGGCAATCAGGTCAAGGGCGGTCACTACGGTGAATTACCGAGCCTGACAAACCTGATGGAAGGCGACAATCTTCCCTACACGACGGATTTCCGCCGGGTTTATCAAACCATGATCCAGGGCTGGCTCGGCCATACCAATACAGCCGAACTACTCAATGGTGATTTCGAAGCGTTTGATCTGTTTACCTAGATAAAGGGACAGATTTATTTTTGCGTACGCGTAAAAATAAATCTGTCCGTATTTAACAACTAGCGCGTCCTCTCAAACTCTTCCACCAGCGGTGGTGATAGCGGGTATATGTCCCGGAACCGGTAGTTCTTGTCCAACAACTGCTGTAGCTGAAAGCCCTCTCGCGCTTCACTCTCGACCGCATACTCCAACACTCTGTCGACCAGTTCCGGTGGGAAGAAGAAGATACCGCCATCGTCTCCCACCACGATGTCACCAGGGAGTACCGTAACACCACCGATACGAACAGGGGCGTTGTATTCCACCCCCAGCCAGGAGGTAGTATGGGGATCGGAGAACCGATGCAGCACTGGAAAGCCCTCGAACCGGTCGTCTTGCAGTCCGACCAGGTCACGCATACCCCCATCGATAACAACACCCGCCGCTCCGCGCATCTGAATGCCAGTAGCACCCATGTCACCGAACAGGTTGTGACCATCGCTGCCACCGAGTTCGGCTACCACTACATCACCCGGTTGGGCTTCTTCGGAAGCACGGGCATAGTAGCGGCGATCCCAGTTCCCTTCCTCGGCAAGGGTATTGGCTGCCCGCACCAGGTCCGGCCGCGGTGGCAAAAAGCGCATAGTCAGTGCCCGCCCCACTAGACGTTCACCGGGTCGCGTATTGGCGAAACCGCGAACATAATTGGTGCGATATTCCCCGATTGCGCCGAAGATTGCCTCTAGTGGAATTTCCCGCAGCTGATCCAGTTGCGCTTGCGTCACCTCAGGGCGGCTCGGCGCCAATACATCCATGATGGCAGAGAAGGATGTGCGGTTGGTCCTGAAACCATCAGGCACCGGCACATCAGAGCCGAAGTCCTGGTCGTAGGAGACCTGCGCCTGCGTTGTCTGGAGCAAACCAGTACACATAAGCAATGTCATTAGAGTAAAAATCTGAGTAAGACGCATAGTATTTCTCCAAGTGTGAGGAGGGGGCTGAGGCATTAAATTTTATTACATGCTAGAGTAATCAGAGGAAGGTGGCATTAAAAAAATTTCAGAATTGTGTGCCTCCGACCCCAATAAAAAAGGTCAGAACTATGTTAAAGCCCCTATCCCAAACGCTGTTACTTGTTTCCTTGGCAATCCTCGCCACGATTACCCAAGCCGATGATTCCACAGCGCAATACATGGCCAACGAGGGCTTGATGGTGGTGCATAGCGACACCAAGATCATTTTCGATCCCTTATTCCGCAACGATTATGGCCAGTACCTGTTACTACCCGCAGAGATGGAAGCCGCACTTTTTGCCGGTGAGCCGCCGTTTGATGGCGTCGATGCGGTATTTGTCAGTCACTTCCATGGTGACCACTTCTCTCCCGAGGACATGTTACGCTTGCTTAAAGAACAAACCGGTATTCAGTTGTATGCGCCAGAGCAGGCGGTAGTGGGTTTGCGTGGTGTGGCCGGTGCGGGAGACCAGGCAGTTTTCGCTCGGGTTAACGGAGTATCTCTTGAGTACCAGGAAGCACCAGTTGCACTGGAAACGAATGGGCTGTCGATTGAAGCGGTGCGTATTCCCCATTCAGGCTGGCCGACTGGCCGGGTTGATGTTGAAAACATCGTCTGGCGGGTGACTCTGGATGAATCCACTACCGTACTGCATATGGGTGATGCCGATCCCAATGATGTGCATTTTACCCCGGATGCAGACTACTGGGATAGAGCCCCTCCACACATGGCTTTTCCACCCTACTGGTTTTTCGCTACGGCCAGCGGTCGACAAATTTTGCAAAACCGTATCAAGGCGGCTCGTAGCGTAGGCGTGCATGTGCCGGTGACGATACCGGCAGATCCTGTTCGCCGACCGGCAGAACTACGCAGCGCAGATTTGTTTACTGAGCCAGGAGAAACGCGAAATATTTCCCACTGAGTGGGTGCGTTCCTGTTTTAACCCGCCAATGCAGAGCTCAATGCCACTTCTACCAGGGCCGCACCTATCCAGGCCAGCGGTGGTATCAGCACGTAAAGCACCACACGAGAAAAAATCGATGTGTCCATAGGCCAGTTTCGGCAATGTTGTATATATTGGCGTCGATCTAACAAACCGTTGAGGGCCATAAGTGATGCCCCATCAAAACTTTTCGAAGCCTTGTCAATTGCCTCATCGATGTCTTGAAGTTGGGTTCGCTTTTGTAACTTGATCTTACTGTGCACAGACCAGATGGGTAGCAACAGGAATACAAATGCTGCTAGCACCACGATTACAAACGCGTTGCGGTAATTATCCCAGCGAAACTCCGCGTCTATCGACTGTAAGGGGGTCAAAGCCATAGCGCCAACGATCATCAGCAAGCCACTGAGTGTGAAACGACCAAAAGGGTTGAGAGAGTCAAGATTATAAATATCGATAGATGCAAGTTTTCCTAAACGGTGTAAGAACAAAGCATTATGAAAATTCAATGAAAGGGCCAACCCGACCACAATCCAGAGCACAAACTGGGCAAACACCACTGTCAGGCTGAAGACAAACCTTTCGTTGGAAGTATCAAAGCTGAGGGTGCTCCAGGATATATTTGCTGTTACCGCGAAAACCAGTGCTATCACAACCCAGACCAACCAATACCTGGGTTTGTCGATCTGCGTCAGTAATGCGTGCTTGTCATCGGGCAATACTTGTTTGAGAGAGTTTTGCATGACCGGGCGGTTACGCAACATTCCCAACATGCACATCACCAGGTAAGCAGGCAAGAAACTACAAAGAAGAAATATACCTGTCGCCTCTAGCGGGCTATCCGATGTTTCAGCAGGATAGATTGACCCTGTAACAACAAACAATCCAAACAAAAAACCAAAAGAACAGATACCGGTCGTGGCAACCGGTCTCTTCAGGTGCTGAATTAACCATTGCAATAATTTGATAGGTGCGGGGGTGGTCATAATGTATTGAGGAACAGATTAATTTAAACCGCAACCGAACTTCCAGGATAAACTCTCTTATTCATGCTCATCCATGCTACGGTATTCGTTCTGACATTGACACCCCATTTAGGCGGTGGCAATCCAGCCTGATCCTCGGAACTAAAATCGATAATCACAGGGAAAAAGGGGACGGAGGCGTTTATTTTTTCATGAATAACTCCACCACGCCCCTTTCTTTGGAAAAATAAACGCCTCCATCCCCTTTTTCAACGCCTCCGTCCCCTTTTTCCCCTTTGATCCTGAATTCCATATTTTTTGAGATAAGTCAGCTTCTATTCCCTTTTTTACCCTTTTTCCGTCCCACTTTGCTAAACTCGTAGTATTACTACATTTCCATACAGAGAGTAGGTTCTCTGTCCTCTTCCCGCGGATTACGGCTTTTCGGCGGTGTTTTTGCCGGGTTTGATCCGTGATTTAATGAGGTATAAGAGACTTTTCATTTTTAGTTGCTGGATAAAGCGACAGGAATTTAGCATAGGGATGCCTGTATGAGTTTGACTAAGAAGACAATTTCTCCACCCGAAGAAGAAGAAAAAAGCCAAACTACCACACCCCCTTTCCCCGGAAATCGCGTCGTCACCGATGGTAATTCCATCATCACCCGGGTTGCCTACAAGGTAAATGGCGGAATCTCTATCTATACCATTACTCCGTCATCACCGTTTGGTGAAGAAAGCTCGCGCCGGGCGGCTGCGGGTGAAGAGAACATTTACGGTGTGGTTCCCCAGGTGTTCATGGCCTGTGACGAGGCTGCCGCAGCTGCTTTTGTACAGGGATTGGCGGCCAAGGGCGTAGGATCCGCGACCTGCTCCTCTTCCCAGGGCATCCTGTTGATGATCCCGGAGATGTACAACGCAGCTGGCCAACTTCTGCCCATTACTTTCTATATTGGTGCACGGGATCTATCCCGCCATTCACTCACCATCTTTGCCGGACACAGCGATGTCTATGCCGTGCGCGATACAGGAATCGCCATTTTATTCGCGGCAGATGCCCAGGAACTACAGGATATTGGCGCCATCGGTGAAAAACTGAAGTGGGAATCCAGCCTGCCGGTTGCCATTGTCTACGATGGTTTCCTCACCACCCACCGCCAGACCCAGGCCCAGGAACTGCCCGACGAGTTTTTCTGGAAGTTTATGCCCCACGATAAGATGGTTAATCACAAGGAGCGGTCGCTGGACCCAACCCACCCATCGGTATGGGGAACCAACGAAAATCCTGATGGCTATATGCAGGCCGGATTAGCCCAACGACCACACGCCATCGGGATTGAGGAAATTCTGCCCGAACTCATGGAAGAATTCACCGAGCTCACCGGACGTAGCTACTCACCTTACCAATTCTCAGGCCACGAAGAGGCCACTGACATTATCGTAGCCGCGGGAAGTTCGGTTACCACGATCCGCTCCACCGTGCACCATTTGATGAACAAAGACCCGGATCGCCGAATAGGCGTGATCAATATGCGCGCGTTTCGGCCATTCCTGGTCAAGGATTTTATCGCCACCCTGCCGAAGACTGTTGAACGCATTGCCGTCCTGGACCGATCCATGACCCATACCGCCCAGGATGAACCCCTTTGTGCCGACGTACGTGCGGCGGTAATGAAAGCCAGTCAGGGGATGGATGGCATTCCGAAAATGGAAAAGATGCCGATCGTAACCGGTGGCATTTATGGTGTAGCGGGCAAGGACTTTCATCCAGGTTCCGTGCTTGAAGTATTCGAGCACCTGCAGCGTATGGCCGACGGTGGTGAGATCTGGACCGGTTTTACCGTGGGAGTTATCGATGACGTAATGGGCACTTCCCTGCCATCGGTAAAGGCCCCCGATATATTCGAAAAAGCCAACATCAAACAGGGCCGCATCATTGCTTACGGCAGTGATGGAACCGTGACCATGGTCAAGGGTGCGGCATTAATCTACGCCGCCCAACCCAACCCGGAAACTGCCGATGGCAAACTCCATGTGGCCTCTACTGCGGAATACGACAGCAAGAAGGCAGGTGGGGTAACCGTCTCAAATCTACGGGTCTCCACCCAACATCTGGATGAGAGTTTCGATGTGCGCACACCGGATTATGTGGCTGTGCATCACCCATCGTTACTGGACAAACGCGACGGAATTCTGGCAGGTATTCGCCGTGGCGGAACCTTTGTTATTAACACACCGATGCCGGTGGAAGAAGTCTTCGATTCGCTGTCAGACGAACTGAAGCAACAGATCGTCAGGAAGCGCCTGGAAGTTTGGGTAGTCGATGCCTTCCAGATTGCCGAAGAGCAGGGTTTAGGCAAGAAGATCAGCATGATCATGCAAAGAATTCTGCTGGAAAAATTCGGCTTCCTCGACACCAGCGCTGCCGAAGCATTAATGGAAGAAGGAATTAGCAAGCTATTTGGTCGCAAGGGTCCGAAGGTCGTGGACGCCAATATCAATGCATTCAAGAAAGCAGTAGACGCCTTGCAACAGGTGCAAATACCAGACACGCTCAAAGAATCCAAGGCAAAAGCAAGGGAAGAGCTTATTGCCAGTACGGGAAAAATGGGAAAACCAGACCTGACCGTAGTGACGCCGGACAAAGAGGGATTCACCAAATCTATTCAGGAAGCCGGGATAGCAGGTCGCGGTAGTGAGGTGCGGGTCAGCGATTATTTCAATCATGCCCGCGGCGGTGCCAGACCCATGGGTACGTGGAAGGATTTGAACCGGGATTTCGCCACCCGCCTGCCGAAGTTCGTGCCCTGGCTCTGTACCGACTGTGGTGACTGTGTCTTTATGTGTCCCACTGGCGGTGCGCTAGACCAGGCAATACTCTCACCACGGCAGCAGGAGGAGTTGAAAAATCAATCCCTGCTGAAGGTTTTTCGCAATGCCGGGAAGGTAAGTCTGGATGCCAGAGAAGGGATGTTTGGCATGAAACGGCTACAGGCGGATGATATTTATGGTCTGGCAGTGGATCCAAACCTCTGCACCGGTTGTGGAGTTTGTGAGGCAGTCTGCGCCAAGGATGCGATCTTTATGGTACCGCGAGACGAATTGGACAGGGACCAAATGGAAGAACAACGGGAAACCCTGGATATGGGTCGTGAGATGGGAGCGGATATAGATCCGTCGCTTGATTTGTCGCGCAGGATTCACACCACTCCGGAAATGGAAAGCCTGCCAAACTATATGGGTGCCTCCGGTGCCTGTGGCGGTTGCTACGAACCCTTATACGTATCGAAATTCCTGCAGCTGTATCCCTACACAATAATATCCAATGCAACGGGTTGTTCATCGATCTGGGGTGCACAGGCCTATGAAACACCCTACAGCACAGACCGCGAAGGTTATGGTGCTGCCTGGATAAACCCGCTGTTCGAGAATAATGCGGCCGTCGGTGGTGGCATTGCTCTCGGTGTAGCTGCCGAAGAAAGTCAGACCGAAGCATCCAGTCAATATGTGCTCGAAGTGATCGAGAACGATAAGAAGCTCGCCAAAATCGAGAGTTTTGCCAGGCTCGGCGAGCAACTCAATCTCCTCACAGAATCCATCTCAGAAGAGGGCACCACTCTCGCCGACCGAATTAACCGGGTGAACAACGTAAAACAGGTTCAGATTGCTGTGGACAAGGCAATCGAACAGGCACCAGAGGGTGATATTAACCTTAAGACTCATCTCAAGTTACTACGCACTACTATCTCCAGCCGGCTGGATAAGACCACTCTCATTGTCGGCGGTGACGGCTGGGCATTCGATATTGGCTTGCAAATGCTGATTCACGTATTGCAGTCCGATTTGAATGTGGTGGTAATGGTGCTGGTAACCGATGCCTATTCCAATACCGGCGGTCAGATGTCCAAGGCAACCCCGATGGGGATGGATACACCCTTTGCTCCGGGTGGTAAGAACGCCGGACGCTATCCACTGGGCATGTCAGTCGCCCATGGCGGCCATACCTATGTTGCCCAGGTGAACCTTGCCTTTCCTAACCATCTTATCAGCGCCTTCAAGAAGGCGGCCGAATATAAGGGCCCATCACTTTTGCTTTGTTACGTGCCGTGTATGACAGAGCAGAAATTTCCCGAAGAACTGGTAGCCGATCAGGCCCGCAAGGCGACAACTACTCGCTACTGGCCATTATGGGATTACGATCCGGTGACCGACACCTGGAATGTGGACAGTAACAAAGACCGGACCAAGCGAGTCGCCAAATTCGAAGGCAACTACATTGATGATTTCTGCCGATTCGAAGGACGCTTCCGCTCCCAGTTCGATAAAGACGGTAATCCTTCTGGACTCATGCTGGGTCAGGCTGAAGACAACCTCAAGGTTTGGGATCAACTGCGCAAGAACGCTGGTATCTAGCTAAAGGGGACGGAGGGAATTATTTTATTCCCTCCGTCCCCTTTATCGCTATGGAGTAAAAGGAGTATAGGGCAATAGCGGTCCATCGGATCTTATAAAAGGGTTGCTCTGGATTACAAAGGTATTCGCATCGGATGAAAGAATACCTGACCAGACTAGGGTTTCGGGTTGTCCAAACGGATCAGTACCCTCACCATCACAAAGCCGCACGGTATCCTTAATCGTTAGTTCCTCTGAAAAGTGTGTCCAATCAAAAGTTCTTTCGCATACTCGGCCGATGAATTCTTCTAAGAACGGGCTGGTTTCTGCTCTATAGTCTATGGTCCACGTTACGGTTCCAGTTAGTTCCAAATCGACGAGCCCCTCAGAATTGAACTTGAAGTATTCCACCCGGCCGGTATTTTTGACATGTTGCCACCAGAAATCTCCGCAGAAATCACAGTCTTGATTTGCTCCAGGATCCGGTGGAGCATCAACGGCAGGTCCTTCGAGCACAAACCTTTCAATATAAGCGACACCATCTCTGTTTACTCCGCGTAAAAGCAGCTCTTGAATTCCTGGTGTCTCAGAGATAAATGTCAGCACATTCCCGTTAACCGTATAACTGACAATATCCCCGGAAACATTTTCCACTGTCAAACCGTTTGCAAAGCCATCAGTCATATATTCATCGGGCAGGCTTAGCTGCACCGAATTTGCCCCAGTTGCAATGCTAAGATCAGCCAGCACATCCCTGACCTCTCTAACATCAGTCGGGAATTGGTCCAGAATTGATGCAGACGTAGACACCAGGTCGAGACTGTAGATCAATTCCGACCCATCAACCCTCACATTCTCATAATGAAAATCTATCTGCGTCATTGCCCCATCTTCGGCAAAGAGAAAATTCGCATAATCTTCACAGTCATCCGGGAGGGCTTCTAAAACGACTACTGAGCCAGCATCAATGGTTAGGAAACCCGCACTCTGAAGTGCTGAGCTGAGGCTAAAACCAGGAGGCAAACCATTATCCGGGTAGCCCCTGTTTTCCATGCATGACCTTGCCAGCGTATTGGTAGCAGATCCAAAAACAGCACTGGACCCGGTATTGCCACCATCGGAATTGGTGTCATCAATTGGCTCTGCCCCAGGCGTAAACGTCAGTAAGAGAGAATAGGATCCCTGCCCGAAATTAGAAGACACAACCCCCACATAGTGAGTGCCCGCTGCGACTGTCCGAGATATATTAAAACCGTTGTCCCTGGTATCAGCTAAAAAGTTATCGAAACTATCTATCAGCCAGGCGGCGGTTTCGGAAGCTCCCGTGGTTTCAATTACTAGCGTACCGCTTTCAGGAATAATTAGACTAAAGAAATCTAAATCACCTTTGATCTCAATTTCGCCAGCGGTCGTGCTTGTTGTCTGGATTGGGGTAGCTGAAAAAATGTCATTGCCATGATCATCGGCTGTGAAGGTCGATACCAGGGAATAGGAGCCAGTACTGGTGGAGTCAGCAAAAAAATCGAACCAGCCCCTGACCCGAACAAAGTATGTGCCTGCCGTGACAGTGTGAGAAATCACGAACCTGCCACTATTGGCAGCATCGCCACTTTCAAATCCGACCGAATTACCGGCGCTATCCAGCAACGAACCTAAGGCTGACAACGAGCCGGCGTTCTCAACCACCAGGGTACCACCTGAGGGAATGGATAGGCTGAAGTAATCTTCATCACCCTGTAACTCAAGCACGCCGGCGGTCGTACTCGACGGCTGGATGGGTGTGGCGGATGAAGTGTCATTACCATGATCATCAGCCGCGGCTGTGGCGGAACTTGCCACGATGATAACTAGAAGCACTGCTTGTAAAAATACTTTGTGGATCTTAAGGCTCACTCTTATTGGTACATTTTTTAAATATTAAAACACTCGGCTAGCCACAATAATTTCTCTCATACTGCTAATTTCTACTACTAATTGATCCAGCTGAGTTAATCGTAAAATGACCGTTAACGAGTATTGATAAATTTACTTTTCAAATCAAGTCAGATCCGACTTACAATATACCGGACACAGAAATAAAGGTCGCTTGATTGAACTAATTCCATCCATCACTGATGTAGATGATGGACGCCGGTCTCGATCAAATCAAACTGCCTGCCCGCGGCCATTGCACAAATAATTTGAAAACGGGAGTAATCCATCATGAAACCTTCAACCTACCCAAAATCACTTCTGATCGCTGCGCTGTTGTTTTTCACCTCAAGTAATTCCCTGGCACAGGATTCAGCCAGCGCAGGCACCGTGGTCAAGATGGACGCTGCGCTGGATGCACTGGTTCCTACCAACTACCGGATTGAGAAGCTGGCAGGTGGTTTTGCTTTTACTGAAGGGCCGGTCTGGCATAGTGGACCGGGTCATCTGATGTTTAGTGATCTGCGTAGCAATGCGATTCACATTTGGGATCCCGAAGACGGATTGAGCACGTTTATACAACCGGTATTCGAAGGCGAGAGTGAAACCACGTCGGTGGGCTCCAACGGTCTAAACATCGATCCGCAAGGTCGGCTCTTGCTCTGCGAGCACGGCAACCGTCGCATCTCACGCCGTGAACGGGATGGCAGTATCACCGTTCTGGCAGACAACTATCAAGGCCGGCGCCTGAACAGTCCCAACGATTCTGCTTACAAATCGGATGGCTGGCTGTATTTTACCGATCCGCCCTATGGTCTGGCTGGACTGGAAGATGATCCGGCACGGGAACTGGATTTCAATGGCATCTATCGGCTCAGCCCCGACGGTGAACTGGAATTGCTGGAAAGCAACCAGACCCGACCCAACGGCATCGCCTTCTCTCCCGATGAGAGAACCCTGTATGTGGCCAACTCCGATGCCGAAAACAAAGTCTGGATGGCTTACGACGTACTGGATGACGGCACGATGGGCGAGGGCCGGGTGTTTTATGACGTCAATGACCAGAATGAAACCGGCGCCGCCGATGGCATGAAGGTAGATGTAAACGGCAATGTGTTTGCAACCGGGCCAGGTGGTGTGTGGATCTTCGATCCCAGCGGCAAACATCTCGGCACCATCAAGCCCGATGAAGTGCCTGCCAATGTGGCCTGGGGCGATGATGGCAGCACGCTGTATATGACGGCCCGAACCGGGCTTTATAAGATTGAATTGAGCACCCGGGGGAAGATTCCCTGACACAGGGGTTTTAGGTACTGTTTACTCAACTAAAATCTGAATCCAAAAGCAGTGCATTGATAAGGAGGGCGGGGGAAGGATTCTTCGATTCGAGCTTTGGATTTGGCAGTGCCTCAGGTATAGACTTAAGGTGGTATAGCCTTTACTCTTCGAAGACTTATGGCAAATCTTGAAGGGGAAGTAGCAATGCGTTTAATAAGAATTAGACACGGCTTGTTGATTGCTATCGTCATATCATTAGCTACTACCAGTGCAAACCTGCTGGCACAGAGTGACGTTAATGCCTCCTCGGAGCTGCAAAAGGCCCAACAATTATCCCGCCGCAGTTCAAGCACCATGGACAATCCTTACCAACTGGTTGAAAACTGGCCTACTTTGCTGCCAGGCCAGACCTGGGGAGCCGCCATTGGTCTTATCCCGGATGATACCGGCGGGCTCTGGATGCTGTTCCGCTCGGAACCTCCCATCAATTACATTAACGCCGACGGGCAGATCACCAAAAGCTTCGGTGATGGCATGATCGTGCAGGCTCACGGTTTTTGCATGGATAACGATGGCAATCTGTGGGCAGGTGACAGCGGCTCTTTCGGGGATGATCCCTCAACCCGGGGTCGTGGATTTCAGATTCACAAATTCAGTCAGGATGGCGACCACCTGATGAGCCTGGGTCAGGCCGGTGTATCAAGAGCCGGTGAGGATACCTTTATTGGCCCCACAGCCTGCGCGGTAGATCCCGCCGGTAATATAGTCATAGCCGATGGGCATTGGCCAAGACCTTCAGACGCTCAGCAGGACGGGGACCGCCTGGTTGTAGTAACTCCAGAGGGTGAATTCATCAGGTCAGTTGGCAAATTAGGCGCTGGTCCTGGCGAATTTATGGGTCCCCACGCTTTGGCATTCGATGCGCAGAACAGGCTATTTGTTGCGGATCGTTCTAATAATCGAATTCAGATTTTCGATGAAGAGCTGAATTTTCTCGATGATTGGCGGCATTTCGGCCGGCCCAGCGGTATTACCATATTACGCGATGGCACTTTGGTTGTGGCCGATTCAGAATCCGGGGCAACTATTCCTGGACCAGGCGTCGCCCCACCGCAGGGTGGCCCAAACGGCAACGCCCGTAATCCTGGATTTCAAGTGGGCATTAGAATTGGCCGGATTAATGGATCCATGCAATATTTCGTTCCCGGCACCAGACCGGAAGGGATGGCTGCCGACAATCTGGGCAATATTTTTGCAGGTCTAACCGGTGGTTGTGATGCAAGCCCATCGGGAGGCTGCCTGCAGAAATGGGTAAGGAGATAGGCGGTTCAGCGTACTGACTCCCTGGTCGCCTGGTCGCAGGCGACCCTGGGAATCTTCCCATTAGAAACAATAATTTTTAACCGGAGGTGTTTCATGAGATTTTTAATTTCCAAATGGAAAACTGCTGCGTTATTTTTCCTGCTATGTATATCCGTGACCGCTCAGGCCGCCGATGATTGGACTCTACCCAGAACGGCAGATGGCCATGCAGATTTGCAGGGAGTCTGGGCGAACAACTCAGTGACGCCAGTGGAGCGCCTTGAAGTATTTGGTGATAAGGAATTTTTAACCGAAGAAGACGTGGCATTCCTGAATCGCCGCGTTGCGGAGATCAAGGCTGGCGGGGGTGATGCCCTGTTCGGTAACGGTGTCCTGGCCGCTGCCTTTTCCGGTGTTGTATCCTCGTCTGATACTCAGACTGGAAATTACAGCCAGGACTGGATGGCGCAACGTACGGTCGATTCGCTTAACACTCGCACATCGCAAATTATTGATCCACCCAATGGGCAGTATCCTCCCCGTACGGAGGCTTCGATTGCCCTGGCGCGAGACAGGAGTGAAAGACGCAGCCGTCCTGCCGAATCCTGGACAGACAGAAGCCTGGGAGAGCGCTGCCTGAGCTTTAGTGCACCATACCTGGGTGCTGGATATAACAGCTATTGGCAGATCGTTCAGTCCAAAGATCATGTTGTCATCGTGCAGGAAATGGCCCATGACGCCAGGATAATTCCTATCGTAGAACACCCCCATATTGATGATGATATTCGTCTTTGGATGGGTGATTCACGAGGCTACTGGGATGGAGATACCCTGGTCGTAGAAACCACGAATTTTTCCGATGCCAGTACTAATGGTCTGGATGCGAGTAACAAGGTGTTGATCGAGAAGCTGAATCGGATAGGACCAAATACTCTTGAGTATAGCGTTACCTTTAACGACCCCGGCGCTTATACCGCTCCCTATACCCGTATACTTAATTTCGACAAGACCGAAGATGCGATTTATGAATATGCCTGTCATGAAGGCAACTACGGCATGTTGAATATTCTCGGCGGGGCCCGTGCTCAGGAGAGATTGGCACAGCAAGGTGGCTCTAATTAGATAATAAATGGGGAAGTAGATGGTTCGCTCAGCGTACTATCTCAATGAATGCTATGTCGCAGGCGTCACTTGTGTTTCGTGGTTGCAAAGTTACAGGCGTCCCTGCTATTCTGTGGTATTCTTGAATGTCCCCCGGCACCTCATTGGATCTTCAAGCAGGTAATCTTAAATGACTCTCATAAAGCGTTACAAAAACTTAAGCAAGAAGGCAATTGCAATGTTTGGAATTGTTGTGCTGAGCAGCACAGCGCTCTTTGCACAAGATGCCGATGAGGAGAATGAGCCAACAACCGAGGATGTAATTGAGCCAGCAACTCAAGAGGCAATAATAATTGAAGAAATAGTTGTAAGGGCGCAGCGCTCGTTCTTCCTGCTTCGGGCGCAAATAGACACTGCCGAAGATACTTTCTATTCAAATTATAACGACCTCAATGTGAACGATGAATTCGATGTAGATTGTCGGAGTGTTGTCTATACAGGCACTCATATATCAAAACGTGAGTGTTGGCCCGCATTTTTCGACAGGCTGGTTGCACGAAATTCACAGGATTCACTGCAAGGCATCAGTTTCTTAGAAACAATTGGTTCCCTCGCTGCTCAATACGACAATCAATTTGTTAATCTCAGGGCAAATATAGAAAAAATTGCAATCGAAAACCCATCTGTCGCAGACTCATTAATTGAACTGGAGTTATTGAAACAAACTTTGGAAACGAGAAGAGAAGCGTGTATGAAAGAGCCCGCAATCTTGTTTCTACTACGAAAGTGCTATTAGCCAGGATTTCTGAGAGAATAAAAGCTATCTCTATTTGAGTCCACTGCTTGTTTGAAACTCCAAAATCTTTAGCTGATTATCCAAGGGAACCTCAATCCCCTGTCCTCCTTTTTACTAGATTTTTATATAACCATAAAACGCCATATTGTCTATCGGGCGAATTAACAACAGTTGGGCTGAATCTGGATAGGCGCCTAACAGTTCGAGTCGCATTGGGTAAACATAGTATTTATCTGATATGACATCCTCGTAGGTAGGAAACCAGGGTGTTTGCCCGTAGTCCAGAAAATCGCTTACGAATTCTACGGCGCTATCCAAGGCAGGCGTGAGTCGATCGCCACGCATTACACCGGCAATTTGGGCGATACGGGTTTCATCCATGCCGCTGAATCTTACGGAAAATGCTTTTTCGCTATCTCCCGCCCAGGAACCCGTTGGCGAATGGCTATCTATCATTTCAGTATTTCCACTACCGAACCATTCGGTAACGAAACGATACGCGGGATCATCATCGCTAATGCGGCGGTTATCACTTGTGCCAATTTGATAGAACGTAACGGCAAAAAAAATAACAATCCCGGCAAGGCTGAATGCGCCCCATACCATTAAGGCATTTTTAATAAATCCCTTGAAGCTCATGATATTGATTGCCCGGAGTTCGCTTAAACATGGTTACTGATGTTGACTTGCACTGAAAATTAATTCCTGATTTGCGGTAACAATTGACCCGACCAGGTTGATCAGATTCAGCGCTTAACAGCATTATGCATGGCTCAAAATTCAATGCAATTATGCACGCATGGCGACATCAATAAGATTGTAATTTTGTGTGTTATTCCCTCTTCCCAGGCAGGAAAGCCTGCAAGCCGGATATGCGGCACTGAATTTACGCACATACCGTCGGCACCTCCAAACAGTTACTTCGTTAAGTTATTGTCTTTTCAGTATCCCCCGCCTCCAGTGATGTTTATAAGCTAATCCCTCGATCCACTACTGGTTTTTTTAACTCATCCCTCTAAACTCCAAGCTTATGTACAAGACATGCCCCAAGTGCGGTTATAAAAGACAGGCTTCCGATGATTGTTCTGAGGACAAATGTCCTTCCTGTGGTCTTTTCTTCAGAAAGTGGCTCAAGAGCCAGGTTGGGGAAGTAATGCATCCGGACCTGGATTCGCCAGCCAGGTCAAAAAGCTATTTTGTTGGGGCACTGGTGAATTTCTTTATTCGCCCTCGCATCAATATCAAGAAGTCTGAACTCATTCGAGATGTAGTCATCTGGCTCATATTTATAGCCTGGGGGCTCAGTTTTGTGATGATGGACTTTCGCAGCAACGAGATCGGCCAGTCCTGGTTTCATAATGTTAATCTAGTATTTCACGAAGCCGGTCACGTTATCTTCACACTCCTGGGTCGCACCATGGCGATTCTCGGTGGAAGCCTGTTTCAGGTGCTGGTACCGCTGGCATTGATGTTTGCTTGCCTGGTTGTAAACAAGGATAGTTTTGGTGCATCGATAGGCCTTTGGTGGGTGGGGCAAAGTTTGATGGATATTGCTCCCTATATCGCCGATGCGCGGGCACTGCGTTTACCTTTGCTGGGCGGGAGCACCGGTGCGGACCGCCCCGGCACGCACGATTGGGCAAACCTGCTGCGACCAAGAGGGTGGCTAGAATACGATATTCAAATAGCAGCGGCCGTCGACTTTATCGGGTCAGGTATCTTATTGCTAGCGCTGCTGTGGGGAGGCTATATGCTCTATCTGAGTAAAAAAGGGACAGATTTATTTTCTTCAAATGAGATCGAGAAATAGCTACAACGAGAATAATCCGGTTTATTCGGCGTCAGGTTCCTGAGCACACTTTTCCGCACAATCACCGCACACAATTTCATCCGCATCGATTGATGAACCATCCGCCTGACGTCCTGTCCAAAGTTGGAATAGTGCCCAGGCACCAAAAAGGGCACTGAGAAATAAAATTGGCAGAATATAGGCATCCATAGTCTAGGTCGAACTGAATAGTCCGGCAAACCCCATAAAAGCCATGGAGAGAATGCCAGCGATAATAAGATTCATGGCGGTGCCTTCGATCAGTGCTGGCACATCGGACAGTTCACACTCCTCTCTCAGACCTGCCAATAATACCATGGCGAGGGTAAAACCCATTCCCGCGCCCAAGGCATAGACCATGCCTTCAACAAAGCCATAACCACGGTTCGTGGCAAATATGGCGAGTCCAAGAATCGCGCAGTTGGTGGTGATCAGTGGCAGGAATATCCCCAGCGCTCGGAACAGAGCCGGGCTCAGTTTCTTGATTGCCATCTCGATAAACTGGACCGTACTGGCGATGACAACAATGAAGCTGATCAAGCGCAGATAGGGAGCATAGATGAGTAGAAAGGTGTTGAGTATCCAGGCACACAATGCAGTGACCATCATCACGAACATGGATGCCAGTCCGAGTCGAAATGAGGTTTCGAGATTACTGGAAACACCAAGAAACGGGCAGATTCCGAGAAAGTAGGCCAGTACAAAATTGTTGATCAGCAATGCGCCGATAAAGATCCCGATGAGGCTGTCCATTATTGACTACTCCCTTCTACTTCAGCTTCGGCAACCTGTTCCAGGAACATTGCCTTACGCTGGGTCATCCAGTTAAAAAATAGCAGAATCAGCCCAAGTGTCAGAAAGCCACCCGGCGGCAGTATCATAATTACCCAGGGCTCCCAGGCAGGGCCAAACAGCTCAACGCCAAACAGGGTTCCGGTGCCAAATATCTCACGAATACTACCAAGGGAAAGCAGGGCTATCATGAATCCGGTGGACATGCCGAGCGCGTCCATCACAGCAAGACGTGGCGTGCTCTTAGAGGCGAAGGCCTCCTGCCGACCCAGGATCATACAGTTAGCAACGATAAGTGGAATAAAAGCCCCGAGCTCCTTATGCACCGCGGGAACCAGGGCCAGCAGAGTATAGTCGGCGATGGTAACGAAGGTGGCGATGATGATAATGAAACAGGAGATGCGGATCTGTTTTGGAATCAGGTTTTTAAAAATAGACACCAGAAAACTCGAGCCGACCAGTACAAAGAGCGTGGCCCCGCCCATAGCGACTGCGTTAATGGCGGAATTGGTTACAGCCAGCATGGGACACATACCCAGAACCTGAACAAATACCGGGTTGTCTCGCCAGATCCCCTTGTTAAATTCTTCGTAGTCTTCGCTATTGCCTAGTAGTAGCATTTTCTCCCTCGCTGTTGTTATCCGTGCTGATTTGCATTACCGGCTCACTACCCACCGCTGGCAGGTTTTCGAGCCAGGAGGAATTGCTTTCGTTGATGATACTGACTACCGCGCGAGATGAGATGGTTGCGCCGGTAATTGCATCCACCTGATTGTCTGAGACTTTGCGACCCTTCTTGACGACCTCGATGATGGGCTCGATGGGAAGGTCGGCAAAGGCACCAACAAAAACCAGGTCCTTATAAATCTTGTCTCCAAGACCGGGTGTTTCACGACTTTCCAGCACCTCCATCCCTACCACTTTTTTGCTGTCCGGGAGGTAGCCGTACAACAGTTTTATCGTATCCTGAAAGCCTGGCCCCTCGCCGGGAATCGCGTAGCCGACAAAGTTTTGCTCCTCATCGTAGCCGCCATAAATGGTGTTATCACTGGCCTCATCTTCCTGCACCGGAATCAGTTGGTTATTCTCCTGGGCAAGCTGTTGCATCTGGGTCACACCGGGCAGAACTTTGAACACCGCGGCGCGCAATTCCCGCGCTTTGTTTGCAGTAATCGTTTCCAATGTCACTTCGAAAATACCCACGATGCCTATCCCGGAAATTAATCCAGCCAGGGCCAGTATCATAACGAGTCTGGTGGATTTCGGTTCATCCTGCTTCGGAGGATCCCCGCCTGAAGGGTCACGATCTGAACCTATAATGTCACTCATGCCTTTTTCCTCCGCTGGTGCCCGAATATCCGCGGCTGGGTAAAGCGGTCGATCAGGGGTGTTGCCGCATTCATCAGTAGTATGGAATACAGAACCCCTTCTGGCATACCGCCGAATACCCGAATCAATATAACAAGCAGACCAATTCCAATGCCGAAAATCCATGTCCCAAGTGGCGTCGTGGGTGAGGTCACCGGGTCCGTTGCCATGTAGATGGTCCCCAACATCAATCCCCCGGCAAAGAGCGAGAATAGCGGTGCCGGGTAGATCACCGAATCAACAGAATAAAGTATACCCGAGAAGATCAGGACCGTAATGAGAATACTGGCCGGTATGCGCCAATCTATATCTCGCCGCAAATAGAGATAGATTCCACCGAGTATGAGCAATAATGAGCTGGTTTCGCCCAACGACCCTGCAGTATTGCCGAAGAAAAGCAGTGAAATATCGGTCGTCTCCTGATCAAATTTCATCAACCCAAGGGGTGAGGCTGCGGTCAATCCATCGATATCTGTATAGGTAAACGGAAAATCAAAATTAGTAGGTCGAATGGTCCAAAACCCTTCGCTTGCTGTTGACCAGGTGGTCATGGCAATAGGGAATGTTCCTAATAAAAAGGCCCTGCCTACCAGGGCCGGATTAAACAGATTATTACCCAGTCCACCCCAGATGGTTTTACCAAAACCAATGGCTGCAGCCCCGCCAACGAAGGCTATCCACATCGGCAGACCGGGTGGCAGAGTCAGACCCAACAGCAAACCGGTTAACAAACCACTACCATCCATGAAGATTACTCGGCGCTTCTCGGCGGGTATGAACGCCATCTCGGTCAGGACAGCGCCCGCGATGGAGGAGGATATAACCAGTACCGCGCTAAGACCGAAATACCACAGCGCCGCCAGAGTTGCCGGAATCAGTGCGATTATCACATCCAGCATGGCGCTTGGCGTCGTCATGCCCTGAACCAGGAATGGTGCGGTTTGCAGCAGCAGATCAGGATCTTTCGACTTCATTTCTGCTTCGCCTTGGAGTTACGCAGTTGGTCTTTACCAGTTCGAATCAATTGCACAATCGGGATCGATGAAGGGCATGCATAGCTACAACAGCCGCATTCAACACAGTCCATCAAAGAGTAATCCTCCATCTCCTCGAACATGCGGGCTCTTGATAGTCTCGCCAGCCGCGCAGGATTCAGGAAATAGGGACAGGCTTCCAGGCAGCGACCGCAGCGAATGCAAGGGTATTCCCGGTTGGTTTGAACCAGGTCTTCGGTGAATGCCAGGATACCGGAGCAGCCTTTAACAACCGGGGCATCGAGGCTGGCAATGGGACGTCCCATCATGGGACCACCCATGATGACTTCTTTTGTTTCATCCTTGAGCCCACCACAAAATCGCAGCGTTTCACGCACGGGTGTGCCAAGGGGCACGATAAGATTCGCCGGGTAGCTGACACCCGGACCGGAAACCGTGACGATGCGCTCAATCAGCGGTCTGCCAAGGTCGAAGTAGTCTGCGATAGCAACAATGGTGCTGACATTACTTACATTCACTTCCACATCGCGGGGTAATTGGCCTGCCGGTACTTCACGCCCGAAGATGGTACTGATGATCATCTTCTCCGCCCCCTGCGGGTACTTGGCTTCCAGGCCAACCACGCGAACCGGGTCGCCAGGTTTGATGTGATCATTCAGCATTTCTATTGCATCTGGCTTATTGAGTTCAACGCCGATAACAACTTCCTCGGCGTCAAGTTTCTGGCGCACGATTTCTGCCCCTCTAAGAAGGGCCTCCGGCTGTTCCAGCATCACTCGATGATCGTTGGTCAGAAAGGGTTCACACTCAGCGCCATTGATTAACAAGTAGCGAATATTCGCCCCATCAGGGATGGAAAATTTCACGTGGGCAGGAAAGGCCGCACCACCCATGCCCACAATCCCGGCATCCTGTACCGCCTTGACAAAATCTTCTGCAGACATCGAACTCCAGTCGATTGGATCTCCTACTTCGGCCTGCTGTGAGGCATAGGGATCGGCTTCGATTTCTATTGCCTGGGCAAAGTTGCCATCGTAGGCGCGAAATTCCCCGATCTCACTAACCCGACCGGTAACTGGACTGTGCAGAGAGCTTGAGACAAATCCACCCGGAGTGGCGATTAATTCCCCCCTTCGTACCCGTTGGTTTTTCTCAACCACCGGTTTGCAGGGCACGCCGATATGCTGATTCAGCGGCATAACAAACTTTGTGCCAAAGGGAACCCGTTGAATCGGCAGATTCTGGGTTTGTGCCTTCAGGTGCTGGGGATGGACGCCGTTTTGAAAGCTTTTGCTAAGGAGATTAAAAGGATTCATTTAGCCATATCGAGTTTTGCTAATCCGCCGGTTCCGATCGCGCAGGTGCGTTGCTCACCAGACGCACGAGCTGACTGCGTACTTTTCCCGCCACCTCAGACCTGATACCGTCTCCCTGATCTTTAAGTTGCTGCTCATATTCCGCTCTGATCGTTGCGATTTCCGCCTCGTGTTCAGTCTGCACCTGCTTCCTGATCCGTTCCTCTACAGCCTCTGTAAATGGCGTAACAACACCTGCCAGTTCCTGCAAAACTTGCCAGGCGTTTGTGGCCGCTTCGGTGGCATTGATCAGTTGTTCATCGACATCCAGTTGAATTTTATCTTCACCCGACTCGATGGTGATAAACGCGCTCTTGCCCTTGCGTCCTCTTTCATTCAGGCCGATATATTCAGCGAGTTCGACCCCATCATCCGCGTTGCTTGTCGGTTTAAAGTGACTGGAAAATCGCGCTTCGGTAGCTGCCCAATGGGCAATGGTGAAAGGCGCATCTTCTTCATCAGAGGGCGAGTCGTTGGCAGAGATGTCCAAACGGGTACCATGAACACCGGGCAGTTCAGGATTGTAGTTAAAGAGTGGAAATGCCAGGGATTGGGCCGAGAATTTTGCTTGTTGTAGAGTCAGGTATGACTCGAAGCCATGGCGTGCCGGGCTGGGCGTGTGAACACGGACAAACGCCGGTCCTGAATACTTGATCGCATCGGTAACACTTTGCTGATAATGATCAGGTCTGGCGATAGAAATCTGGGCTACATAGGCGGTTTGGCATGCCACTGCCATTAATCCGGTGTTCGTGCGACTATCCTGCGGTCGATCAGCCTTGCTTTGCAGGCCCAGATCGAGGTCCGTGAACGATATTATTTTGATCGGCAGGTCTGAACTCAGCGACCAGAGCAACTGGGCCAGACCGGCACCACCGAGTGTTTCATCATCGCCAACAATGAGCAGCGGTGGACAGATTTGCCTCTCTTCTTCAGACAGATCCTGCCATGTTAGTTGAGTGATTTCTGCCTTGCCAAACTCTACACCTGGTGGCTGCTCGATCTCAAGTCGCGCCAGGCGCAGCAGTGCAATGGCCTCGCAGGTCTCGCGCAGATGCCCTTCGAGCAAACCCGCGGCCATTGGCGATGTCTCATTGGAAAAATCCACAGTCACTGGAGACTGGAATGCATTGTAGGGGAAGACCGCAGCCCAGGAGGTGATGTTGCCGTTGGCTATGGCCAATCCAAAGCGGGAACGGCCAAGCCCCTGTCTGCCACTGGTGAGTTGGGTTTGCAGATCTGCCAGACGTCTGGTGAGATCGAGCAAGCTGCTTAGCCGCGCGGTATCAACTGGAGTGACACCGATACTCGCCTCGACGCTTTTCGCTAGATCGCTCAGCTCAATTATCGGTGACTTGACATCATCGACGCTTTTTTCCAACTGATTCAGATCCTCGTCACTGATCTCGAGAGCCATCACTTTGCGAATCTCACCGCGAATTTCTTCGATTACACTGGCGATCTCTTCGGAAAAAGCGGTAATTGTTGGTTGCTGTTGGTATTCGGTAGCAGCAAGAACCATGCGCATAGCGATTTTTTCACCAGAACCAGCCTCTCCCCCATCACCGCCGGACATGCTCAAAAGGCAGTGGCGGGAAAGATTCAATGCTGCCATGTTATCGACATCATCTGAGCTGAAAACCCGATCGATAGTCTCCGAACTGGTGTCTGGCGTCATCATCCAGGTATTCCAGGCCTGGCGCGCACTGCTTACAGTCGCTTCATCCTGAATCTGAAACAGGATCGCCTCTTCGGCACAGACCTCCTCGCACAGACCGCAGTCCTTGCAGGAGTCAGGATTGATTACCAGCGACAAGAGTTCACCGCTGTCCTTGGTCTTGGCTTCGGCCTGTTCAAAGAGTACATCGGTAACGGAAACAGGAAGTGAGCCGACTCCATCGCAGACTAAATCCAATGCTTCTTCGACCGCTTCCTGACGTTCCGGGGTAAGGTCCAGTTTTTCACTCAACCAGTCATAAGCCTCACGCAGCACAATACCAGCGTTCGCACCCAGGCTCTGTATCCTGGCCTGGCTCAGTATTCGGGATGTCAATTGCTTGGCCAGTTGGCGTAGTGAATCCCCGCCGACTACCTTGATGCCATGATCGATAAGATTTGCCGGACTGATAGCCACCGGAGCAATAGCGCTGTCGGGACAAGCGGTCCAGCACTCACCACAGCCGGTGCACTTTTCCGGATCTATCTCTGGAAATCTACCGCGCTGATCGGAAAAATCCCTGAAGGTCGCACTCAGTGGTGCAATGCTGCCGCTAGCCAGATACGGATCTGGTGAAAAGCGTTCCGAGCTACCGCCTTGGTAGAAAATACCGACCTGATCCCAGAATCGCGGTACGCTATCGAATTGATTATCTTTTGCTGCCAGATGTTGCAGGGCGGTGGGGGCTGATTTGTTTTGAGCGGCCTGATTATCACCGGTGATTGATGGCAATGAATCAACATCCAGCGGGCTAACATTTTCAAATCCATTTTTGAATAACTCGACCCGGGCTTCACGATTTTCTTCGGAAAGTGATTGCAGGGCTACACTGCGGATAGAAAATACCTTGCGCTCTTTCAATGTGGCTAACCCCGACTGCACGATAGTGCCCAACACTGCACCTAGGGTAATTTCCTCTATATCGGATTGTGCCATGGAGGCCGGAATCGGAATGGAAAAGAGCTGGAGTGATTTTTGCTCCAGCACAGCGCTGTATGGCGCAAGCATTTGAGCTAGCTGCTCCCCTGCCACTTCGGGAACAATAATCTTGCCACCAGTGCGCAGCCGCTGGAGTGTGTCAGCATCGACCGCTACTATTTTCCCGTTACTACCCCGTGTCAGGCAGACAATATCAAGTGCAGCAAGATCGCCGGGATCAACCAGATCCACATTGGAATGCAGCAGGAAGTCGCTACCTTGCTCCCCCCAGGCACCCTGTGACAGCCAGGGGCGAGATCGAACTGTTCCACCGTTTACCTGGTGGAGAATACTCGCTACATTCTGTGTGATCTGATCATGGCCGCTTGCACCGCTGCGCAGTATTGCAAGCGAGATTGTTCCTTCAACAACTGCATCCGGCGAGCCGTCTTTTGACCGTAATCCTGTTTCTGCCACGTTAGGATACGCACGCTTAAGCTGGTCCTGCAAAACCTGTCGTTTCGGGTGCAGGGTATCCGCTTCGAAATCCATACCCAGATGCAGGGTTGCAGTTTTTACTTTACTCACTGAAGAGGGTACCAGAGCAAGATCAATCGCACGCAAGGGCGCTCCGCCGATGCCGTATCTAACCGAATGGAGAACAGACGATAAGGAACCGGGCAACCGACGAAATTCGCGTAACAGTGGGGTCTCGGCACCGGGTGCCGGTAGTAATCGCTCCAACACAACAATGTTGGCTTTGCCATTGAGAAGAGAAGCCAATTCTTCGGCCGGAAATGGTCTCATGCAGGTCAATCCAATGACTCCGGTTTTGGGTAGAGAATCGGGAAGCGAATCTGCCACCGCAATAGCCGTTTCAACCGCGGCGCCCTGAGCGACAAAAACCGTCTGCGCACGCTCAAGCTTATTTTGGGTCAGCCGCCCATACTGTCGCCCGGTGATTTTGTAAAACTCGGCAAAAGTTTGCTCAAGCACTGCAACGAGTGCTTCCTCAAAATATACATTCTTACCGGCTGCACCCATGGCGTAGCTGTCTGAGTCGAAAGCAGCACCGGTAACTACCGGTCTGTCCACATCATGCCAGCGTGGTACGCTCAATCGCGTGTCGCCGAACAGCAGGCGCTGCGCCTCATTTGGAACGGGCAGTTCACTACTCGAAGCATCCAGCAAGCGCTTAACCTGTGACGGGCCCAGGATATTCACATCCTGCCATGACAGGGCTGTCTCCTCTGCATCCATCGCAACCAGTCCAGGGACTAGCGTTGTCTCGGCAACACGACGGGCAATAAAAGTGAAGTCTGCTGCCTGCTGGGCGTTCTGGGCAAAAAGTGTAAACACGCCAGTATCGCAGCTAAGGTGATAACCCTCATGACCACTGCCTGGCGCGATGCCGTGTCCAGACATGGCGTTGTTGGTGAGGTGAATGACGAGTGGTAAATGACGACCGCTGGCGGTAAACAGCAGATCCTGAATTGCACCGATATTTTGCCCGGTCACAAATGCTGTTGCCCGTTTGCCTGCCAGCGACAAACCGATTGCACTGGCAACCGCTTCACGAGCACCTTTGGTTGCTATGGAAGTCAGCGGTTGATTAAAAACGTTTGAACCATTTTTCTCTATCTGTTCGTGCCAGGATTTTTCCAGATTGACATCCCCACCAAGTACGGCGCTCTCGCTGATAGCTGCCTCAGCGATAACTACCGCCCTGTTGCCGGTAAGAAGAGTGAGGATCTCATCTTCCGCGCCGTGGGTCGGTTTACTGTATTTCCGATATAGCCGTACAGCTATACCCGACAAACCGGTCAGCTCAGCCATATCGCTCCCCTCTTACTTCAAGCTCCTCTTGCTCCTCAAACTGGTCTTTATCCAGCCACTTGATAGTGTTGGTGGCACAGCGAAAAATCACTTCCGGCTCACCTTTAATTGCACTGGCATAGTCGATAACGGGTAAACCATTCTCCATGGTGATGAGTCCGGGGCTTGCATCGAGGGCACATTTGCCGCAGGCGTCACAGGCGGTGGTACACAAAATAGTCGCTGCCTCACCTTGTAGTGGTGAGTTGCATTGCACGTAAAGCTTTTGACTGATTGGTAGTAATTCAAACAGATCTTTGGGGCAGGCATCGGTACAGTCCGGGCAGCCAGTGCAAAGATCGGTGTCGACCTGGGGCAGACCGTTGCTGTTCATGTGAATGGCATCGAAGGTACAGGCCACATCACAATCGCCCAGACCAATACATCCCCAGGTACAGCCCTTGCCACCGCCGGATACCATCGCCGCGGCGCGGCATCCTTCGAATCCCTGGTACTCCGCTATCTGGTGTGCCTGTACACTGCCACCGCCGCACTTCATTCGTGCTACCAGCCGATCGTGCTCGCCGACATCCACGCCAAGATATTCCGCTACATTTTCAACTTCTTCTGCAGTCGATACGGTGCACTGACTCGGAGAAACCGCGCCCTCCACCAGCTTCTCTGCAAAGGGCAGACACCCCGGTTGACCGCAAGCGCCACAGTTGGTACCAGGCAATAGATTGTTGGTGCCGTCTATTCTGGGATCTTCATCGACTTTTAAATAACGATAAGAAAAAGCGATGATTACGCCAAAGAAGAGTCCAAGGCCCATCATGATTGCAGGTGCGATCAATACGCTGTTCATTAGTTAAAAGGCTCAGCCCGAGCGATCAGATCTTCCAGATCAGGCTCAGAGGAATCGAGTGGTTTGCCCGGATGAATGCATCGTGCCGGGCACATTTCCGCCGCCTCAACCATTTCAGCAAACGTCCCTGCTTTGGTATCGGCAATTATGGCCTGGCGATTGTCGTTGTACACGAACATTTGTTTGTTGAGGTTCAGGCAGTCATCACAGGTAGTACAGAAGATTGAATCGATCCAGGGCTCATCAAAACTGACGTCGTCGTCATCCTCTTCTGTTGCAACCTCAGGTACTGCTTCTGGCTGGTCGGTGACCTCAGTCTCTGCTTTTGCAGTAACCGGTGGGGCGCTGGTTGTAGCTGGTGCCGGGGAGGTTGCTATTAGCGAATCGCTGGACAGATCAAGACCTACCAGCACATTGGTGAGCTTCGCCATGACCTCCGTGGTGGATTCTGTCTGGATCTGTTGCACAGTTTCCTCATAGGCTTTTATAAGCTCTTCCCTCTCGCTTGCCGCTAGCTGCTGCTGTTCTTCGCGCGACTTTCTGAAGGCTTCTTCAACGTGAACATTTCTCACGCCTGCCAGGGATTGCAGCGACTGCCAGAAATTCAGCCGATCACGACAGGCAAAAACAAGCCGTCGGGAAACCACCAGTTTGTGCATTTGCTGGTGCTCATTAACCGCCCATATATGCGGAACCAGCCGGTTCTGATCTTCTGCACTGGCATTGAGATAGGCATCAACAGATACCAGATCCTCTGTTTCACAGCCATCGGGCACAACCCGAAAGTGATCCAGAAGCTCAGGCTTGAGCAAGCAATAGTCTGCAAAGGTGAAGGCAAATTCCTCTTCAACCAACTCTTTTTGCGCGTTGGTGTAACTAACTGGATTCGAAGCCCAGTCATTTTCTGGACTGGGATTGCCAGAGAAATCCAGCCCGCCGGCATCATCCACCTGGCTCGGATCAAAATTGATATAGGGGTGGGCACGACTCTCAAGCGCTGCACTCGCCAATAACCATGGGTGAAGACTTTGGGATTCGGTGAAACCGGTGTTGATCAGGTGCAGGCAAGCCTGGTGACTGCCGAGTGCTGCAGAAAAACCCGACAGAAGAGACTCCACTTTGGCGGCAGACACCTGATTGATTACTGCGTGTCTGTGACCGATGCCAAGATAGGCCAGTTCCAGTCGCTGACCGCCCAGAATATCTTCCGTTTGTCCGGGATTGGTGTGCGGATCGGTGTTGATCAGTATATGCACAGGCTTACCTGATCCCAGCAGCGCCGAAAATGCCTGCATGCCATCAGTTGATACATGCTCTGCAGATTCGAAAGCTATCACCGTGGGAATTAACTGCTTCTCGGCTTCGTCGAAGGCATCGGCGTCGAAAATCGCAAACCAGGAGTCATGGAATCTTTCGTCATAACTTTCTGTCAGTTCGAGCTCAGCCGTGCGCAGACTCGCAAACAATTTCGCTAAACCGTTGGCACTCTGTTCATGTATTTCCAGCGCTTTGGTGCAGGGATCATCAGACTCAATAATCGTTAATGCGCTGGCATCTTCAATTGAAAAACTGCCGGGTCTTGTAACCAGATGCAGGGCATTTTCCTCAATCTTAAATTTCCCGAGTGCTTTGATGATTGATTTGACCCGTTTGAGCCGCTTCGATTCCATTGGCACAGAGCCTTTGCCCCGGTGATTGACAACATCCGCCATGGAGGAATTGTTAAAAAACCGCGAAGCCTCACCGACAATTTCACCCTGCCCTTCCTTTTCGTCCTCAATCTTGACTAGTTGTTGCAGACCTCTGGTTGCCTTCTCAATGCGTCGGATCAATGTTTCGTGTTGCAACTGTGTTCGCTGACGCACTTTATGTTGCAGCAGATGCAGGGCGACATTGGGCCCATACGGCAACACGTGGCTTCCCTGCGGAATACCTGCAACGAGCGTGTCAAGATCAGCCTGTAATGTATTCTTGCTCGACTCATCGAGGTTGATTTGCTTCTGCAGCGCCTGACCCGCCTCGGCAAGCAGATCTCTGGCCGATGTGGCGTAGTCCTGTCCTGAAACCTGATCTCGGGAGTAGGTCTCCAGCCAGTTGAGATTATCCCTGAGAATCCGTGCTGCGGTGTCATCCTCGGGTAAAGCGTCAGTTAAAAATTCATCGAGAGGTTTAGCCGCCAACTCGCCGTCCTCAGCGGGGGAAAGCAACAGGGGATATTCGTAGCGAAAACGGTGCAAATTGCGGAAATTATTTAGCAACAACGGCAGGTAGGCGCCGTCCGGCAAGGTTGTTGACGCAGTCGCCGTGGGTTCGCCAAGGTGAAATCGGCGCAACAAGTTGACAGTTTCCTGCAGCTCCTCGGTATCGAGTTCATCAGCGGGAGGAATATAAGGCTCATCTGGATTCGGTTGATTATGTACTGGCGAGTCCATGATTAAGTTATATCCTCAATGGTCGTGTTACGGTTAGTTCCGATTTGATCCTGCAGCTTCGACATCACAAGCCTAGATCAAAAATTTGTCGAGCACTTCGTTGACACCGGCAAGTTTCTCCTCATGGCTCAAATCAAGACCGTTGCTGGAGATTTCGTTGTACATTCTTGCATCAGGATTTCTGTACAAAAGTCCCACAGGAATCTTGGACAAATCTGTTGCCAGGCCCAACGCCGCAGAGAGATCACCTGGATCATGATCCAGCTGATTTTCGAATAACTTTCCAACACCATCTGGCACCGGTATGCCCTGCTCATGATTGAGCAGCAATAATCTGGCCGGATCATCCAACATCTCATCATTCATCACATCCATGAAAACAGGGCAGCGCTGTACGATACGAACAAAGCTGGTGCCCTTGTGCTCATGAGCCGCTTTGATGGTCTCGTACAACAGAGGTGGATTCCAGTCGACCATTTGTGCCACGAAGGAAATATTGGAAACACCGAGAGACACTGTCAGTGGATTAAGTGGCGGCAGGACCGCACCACTTGGGTGTGTATTGGTCTGGTATTCCTCAGGTGTTGTCGGCGAGGTTTGTTTCTTGGTCAGGCCATATATCCCGTTGTCAAAGACCAGTACTGTCATATCCATGTTGTAGCGAAGTGCATGAACCCAGTGACCTGCGCCAATTGAGAAACAGTCACCATCACCAGTCGCAACCCAGACATCCAGATCTGGTCGCCTGGATTTAACACCACAGGCTACCGGCAACGCCCGTCCGTGAAGACCGTGAAAACCGTAGGTTTTCATATAGTGAGGCAGTCGGCTGGAGCAGCCTATGCCAGACACCGATACGGTCTTCTCCGGTAATAATTGTTTCTCCCGGCACACCCGGTGCACTGAAGCCAATATGGCCAGATCGCCACAGCCTGTGCACCACCTGGGCTCGGCACCTGCGTAGTCATCCAGCGTGAAGTAACGATCATTTGCCTTTACAGACCAATCTGATTTTAGGCCAAACATTAATTTTCTCCCTCGATCTGGATGGCCCGGTCGATAATCACTCGACTGATTTTACCCGGCTGCAGGGGATTACCTGAGACCGTGGACCAGCAATCGATATCCAGCAGTGTGTGCGCTCTGAGTAGTTGGGCCAGCTGAGAATAGCGACGGGACTCATCAGTAATATAAGGCGAATCGATATCGTCGCTGTAATTCAGCTCGACAGTCATCACTTGCTTGAAGCGGCTACAGATCTCTCTAAGCCCTGGCTCGAATGGGGACAGGAATCGTAAATGTACAGAAGAGACCTTGTGACCGTTCTCCCTCGCCACGCCGACCGCTTCCTCAATCGTACCCAGTGTAGAACCCCAACCAACTATCAACAAATCGCCTTCCGGGTCTCCGTGGACTTTCGGTGGTTCCAGTGTTTGCACCATCGCTGCCAGTTTGCGACTCCGCATGGAACAGCCGGCCTGGTTAGTCGTGGCATCGTAGGCGATTTTCGCGTAGCGATTATGGGCCAAACCAGTAACTACATATTCTCCACCGCGCATACCTGGAATCGGTCGGGCTGACAGGCCTGTTTCCTCATCCCAATCGTAGGCTGATACCTTCTTATCCCACTCGGATTGATCGATGGGAGAAGAGAACCAGTCATCGTTAACTTCGGGTCGTTCAAATGGCTGCACACCAGTTGCGAGGTTTGCGTCGGATAACAAGATGACGGGAGTGCGGAACGACTCCGCTAATTTGCGTGCGAGGATTACAAAATGAAAACAGTCGCTGATCGTTGCAGCGGCCATGATTATCTTGGGTGAGTCTCCTGGTGCGCCGAACAGTGTGGCCAACAAATCACTCTGCTCTACCTTGGTAGGTAATCCCGTTGAGGGTCCACCGCGCTGAACATCGATGATAACAAGCGGTATTTCTGCCATGGACGCCAGGCCGATCATCTCGGTCTTGAGGGCTATTCCGGGTCCCGAGGTAATGGTACAGGCCGTTTTTCCTGCGTAGGATGCGCCGATGGAAAATCCGGCGGCAGCGATTTCATCTTCGGCCTGATGGACGAAGCCACCAACACGCTGAAACTCATCGGCAAGAAAATGGGATGCAGATGTAGCCGGTGTAATGGGGTACATGGCGACGAGTTCCATCCCGGAAGCCATAATTCCCAGTCCCACTGCCTGATTGCCGTTCATGACCACCATGCGTTTGTCGGGCTCGGAATGGCTTGCAATTTCATAGTGGATATCGATGCTGTCATAGGCAAATTTGTATCCGGCCTTGAACAGTGCGTGATTAGTCGATATGACCTTCTCGCCTTTACGGGCGAAGATGCTTGAAATCTCAGCGAGTGCTTTCTCCGTATCGCGGCTGTACATGTGAGCCAGCATGCCCAGGACAAACATATTCTTGCCTTTCCGGGGATCTGGAACCACTTTCAGGCATTCTTCCTGAATCGGCAGTTCAATCACTTCCAGACCGTATTCAGCAAATTCAAGCAGCGCGTCGGCATATTGCTGACGGATTTTCTCGTCTCGATCGCTTGCCCACATGTTGTCCAGCAGAACTACGGTTTTTTCATCGTAGGCGTTACTGGCGATTCTTGAGCGCAGAACCTGCTCATTAAATGCAACCACCAGATTGGCATCGTTACCCATGTTGGTCATAAGAGAGTCGCCGAGGCGGATTCGAATACCACTGGCCCCGTCTGGTGTGCGGGCTGGAGGCTGGATTTCGGCTGGAATAATCTCTACCGTCCAGACGCCATTGCCCATTCTTGCGCTAACTATTCCAAAAGTCTGTCCGCACTTCTGTGCGCCTTCGCCGGAATCACTTACTATTTCAACAATATGCTCACCAATTGATGTTGCCGAATCACGAACCTGCAGTTCTTCGACAACACCATCAATTTGCTTTACGGCTATTAGTTCAGCTGGATCGTTCATTGGTTTTCCTGATCATTGACTGCTACAGCGAGGATGCATCACGTATCGATTACCACTGAAATCGCGAGAGACTCACTCACACCCATCTCGTTCATACAAACCCTACGATTATACAGGAAGATTAGAGGCTATGCTCTGTTTACGTCCAGTTTCTGTTACACAGAATTCAGCTTTCATCTCTCGAATACCCCCATAAACCCTAGGGATTAGCCCAATCGGGCGCCTGCTATAAGCGCTGTGGCGTCCTGGCAGAGGTCCCAAGCTGGCCAACCACTCCCACTGCCATTCATGGCAGCGATTTCTAATTATCGCGTGGATTTTGAGTGATCAGATAGCTGGATTTGGACGCCGCCGGGAGGTATTGGCGGCCATACTTGCCAGAACAGTGGGGTAGTGATTCTCAACTAGGGAGCCTCTGATTAATTATTCAATGTCTCTGCGTGACCTGAAACGTGCTTCTGCTAGGCGCAATCCGCATTTAAAGCTTCCGCTCCTAGCTCACGCCCCTCACCTACATCCATGTAGGCGATGGCCTTAGTCCTTAACAAGGATTGCAACAACGCAGAAGAGCGCTTCAGGCCGCGCCCGCAGGGGCCTTCAGAGGAGCCGCATCTCCGCGTTGGCTCCCTAGCCTTTAAACTCCGCAACCATTCCCATTACGCTCTCTTTCGCATCGCCAAATAGCATCCGAGTGTTATCCCCGTAGAATAAAGCATTATCAAGGCCGGCAAATCCCGTCGCCATGGACCGCTTCAAGACGATGACAGTACCTGCCTCATGCACGTGGATTATAGGCATCCCGTAAATAGGGCTGGATTCTTGATCGAGTGCCGCCGGATTAACCACATCATTGGCGCCGATTACTATGGCCACATCGATACCACCCATCTGCGGGTTAATATCATCCATTTCCACCAGTTGATCATAGGGTACATTGGCCTCCGCGAGCAGTACGTTCATATGACCCGGCATCCGCCCGGCCACAGGATGAACAGCAAAGCGCACCTCACAGCCATTTTCCTCCAACTGTTCTGCCAACTCCTGCACCGCATGCTGGGCCTGGGCTACAGCCATGCCGTAGCCTGGCACGATGGCTACGCTTGAGGCGGCCTCCAGAATCAGGTAGGCATCCGCTGCCACCACGGGTTTCACTTCACCCTCGATTGCATCAGCCTGTTGGGTAACTGCACCGAAGCCACTAAACAGCACATTGCCCAATGAGCGATTCATGGCTTTACACATGATGTTGGTGAGGATCATGCCGCTGGCACCCACTAATGAGCCGGCTACGATCAGCAGATTGTTGTTCAACACGAAACCGGCCGCGCACGCTGCTAGACCTGAATAGGAATTCAACAGCGAGATAACCACCGGCATGTCGGCACCGCCGATGGGAATAACCACCATAATACCGAGCAAAAAGGACAGGCCTATTACTACCCAGAAGGCATTAGAGCCTGACGTAGTATCGGGATTCAGGCTGAAAATCACGGCGGCAACAATAATACTTAGCAATATGGCACCGTTTACCACCCTTTGCCCCGCAAACAATACCGCCTTGCTGGGGATGGTTTCGCTCAGCTTGCCATAAGCGACCAGGCTGCCGGTGAAAGTGACACTACCGATCAAAATCGACAGTATGATGGTAGCCGCCAATCCCGTGCTCACCTCACTACCAAAAAGTGCCGCACAAGCTACAGTGACACTTGCCAGCCCGCCGAAGCCGTTAAACAACGCTACCAACTCCGGCATGCTGGTCATTTCTACCCGGCGTGCTGCGATGGAACCAATGGCGGAGCCGACAACCAGGCCGACAATAATCCAGGTGAAATCGACAATATTCTGATCGAAAAGCGTTACCACTATGGCTATCAGCATACCGATAGCTGAGAGCCTGTTGCCCTGCCGGGCCGTGGCCGGTGAGGTCAACATTTTCAGGCCGTAGATAAAGAGCCCGGCAGACAGGATGTAAATAAGGTTTATTACTAATTGCCCTGACACTTTTTAGCTCCTAGTGTTTTTTCTTGAACATGGCCAACATGCGATCTGTCACCATGTAGCCACCAACCACATTGATGGTTGCGAGTGTTACGGCCGCAGTTCCCAGAATGGTCGCAGTGGTTTCCTGATCAGCTCCAGCTGCTACCAGTGCACCGACCACAGTGATACCGGAAATTGCATTAGCACCAGACATCAGCGGTGTATGCAGGGTAGAGGGGACCTTGGAGATCAATTCAAAGCCCAGGAAAATCGCCAGAACCAAAATAAAACTGAGATATACTATTTCCATTTCAGGCCTCTTAATTTATGCATTCTTTCTCGCGTTAAGAATCATGTCGTTAACCAGCTCACCGGCATGGGTAATCACGCAGCCCTTCAAAATTTCGTCTGCTAAATCAAATTCAAAACTCTTGTTCTCTGCGCTCCAGAAATCCAGCACCAGATTCAACAAATTGGCCGAATACATCTGGCTGGCGTGTTTGCATACCCGTCCGGGCAAGGCCCCCAGGCCTACGAGCCGTACGCCGTTGACTTCGATTTCCTCGTCCAGTTTGGAGCCCTCGACATTACCGCCGGTTTCTACCGCCATGTCGATAATGACGCTACCCGTTTTCATTGCCTCAACCATGTCGGCGGTAACAATGCGCGGTGCAGCGCGTCCGAATACCTGCGCGGTAGTGATTACGATGTCTGACTGTGCCATTACTTTTTTCATGCCCAGGCGCTGTAGTTCCAACTGTTCTTCGGTTAACTGTTTGGCGTAACCACCCTCAGTTTCTCCGGTATCACCCAGGTCAATCTGCACAAATTTAGCCCCCAGGGATTCCACTTGTTCTGCGACCACCGGCCGGGTATCAAATGCTTCAACACGGGCGCCCAGGCGTTTGGCGGTGGCGATAGCCTGCAAGCCGGCAACACCCACACCGATAATAAACACGCGGGCCGGAGAGATAGTGCCAGCGGCTGTCATCATCATCGGCAGACTTAAATCCAGTCGATCAGCCGCGAGAATTACCGCCGCGTAGCCGCCCAGATTGGCCTGGGAACTCAATGCATCCATTTTCTGGGCACGGGTTATTCTTGGGATCATCTCCATACTGATCGCCGTGACATTGGCAGCGGCAAAGGCATCGACCAGCTCGTGTTCGTTAAAAGGATCCAGATAGGAGACGTGGATGCTGCCGGTCTTTAAGGACTTTATCTCTTTGAGTGAAGGTTTGTGCAGCCGCAGAATAATGTCTGACTGTTTTAATAAATTATGGCCCGATCTCTGGATGCTTGCACCGACTTTTTCGTAGTCCTGGTCGGTGAAGCCACAAGCTTCACCCATACCCGTTTCAATATGAATTTCCGCTCCCTGCTTCACCAGTTTGTTCACCGAATCCGGTATCAGAGGCACCCGCCTATCCGTCGGATTTGATTCCTTGGGAACGCCTATGATCATGGTAATCTCCTTCCGCCAGCGGATATTGGTTTCATTATCGTTGCTACAAATTAATGACTAAATATTCGTTCGCCGTTGCCCGGATGGCCAAAAAGCTCGGGGCGAAGTGTATAGGAAGATAAGAGCTTATCCCAGCGAAATTTTAGAGGACAAAAGGGGATGGAGGCATTAAATATAAATGCCTCCATCCCCTTTTTTGAGTCGTGGAAATCAGGGCTTGCTAGACCCGATCCTTAATATTAGACGTTGCGTACTGCCGCCGCCATGGCATCAAACACTTCTTGCAATACACGTCGTGACGAGGCGATGTTCATACGCATATGTCCTTCACCACCGGTACCGTAACTACTGCCAGGATTCAGGTAGACACCGGACTTCTCGGTTAGCCAATCCTGGAAGTAGGACTCTGCGGAATTTTTGCCATGAACCTGGGCCAGTTCTTCTGCGCCGATAGCATCCAGGACCTTGCTGAAGTCCAGGAAGGTCATGAACGTACCTTCGTTACGGGTATAACCGACGTTGGGGATGTGCTCTTTGATGTAGTTCTCGACAAAAGTATGGCTTTCATCCATATAGGTATTTGCCTGGTCGAACCACTCGGCACCGTATTGATAGGCTGCCTCATTGGCCACCACGCCCAGCGTGCTGAGCTCGGCGCGGTGGAACTGATTCACCTGTGCCAATAGCCTGGGATTCTTGGAATAGAAATAGGCGTTCTTCATCGCTGCCAGGTTGAAGGTCTTGCTGATAGCGTTGAAGGACACGGAATTATTAACCACTGCTTCATCCCGCAAGCTGCCGAAAGGCACATATTTATGCGCGGCGCGAATCACGTCGGAATGAATCTCATCAGCCAGTACGACAATCTCGTGATCCAGAGCCAGGCGGCCAATGCGTAACAGTTCTTCTTCGGTCCACACATTACCGGTCGGGTTCTGTGGGTTGCAGACAATCATCGCTCGCACATCTGCCGTCATCTTCGACTCCAGATCCTCCCAATCGATTTCGTAGCGACCGTTTACGTAGCGCATTTGACTGTCAATGGTGTCCACGCGCGCGGCGCGGGCCATGGAGTAAAAACCGGAATAACAAGGTGACGTCAACAGCACTTTATTGCCGATCGGGACGAATGACCGCAAGGCGGCAATAATGCCCGGGTAGACACCGTCGGAAAGAGTGATTGATGCAGGATCGAGATCGACGCCGTGGCGCTCACCGTTCCACTTCACGATGCCTTCTCTAAGCGGCTCGGTGGTGCTGATGTAGCCCCAGTTGTGGTGCTGCACGCGTTCTGTCAGTGCTTCGGTAATACAGGGCGCACACTCAAAATCCATCGATGCCACACCCATGCCGTACTTGAATACACCCTCGGGGTATCTGCGTGCGGGGGAATCCCAGCGAGAGCAATTGGTGCCAACACGATTGTATGGCGTGTCAAAGTCATATCTGCCGCCTGCCAGTATTGGAATACTGGTTGAGCTCTGGGCAGAGGCCGTGTTGGTAACCGCCCCTGCGGCACCAACCAGCGCAGTCATGCCTGCGCTTTTGATGAAGGTTCTTCTATTCAGTCCGACAATCTTTGACATCGTTGTCCTCCTTTTTATTGTGTAAGCTGTTATGGAGCCCGCGCGGTGCCAGGTTTTCTTCTCAGCAAGATAAACCTGGCTCTACTGTTATGGGTTTCAAGATAAAACTTTTCTAAATACTTCTACTGCTATTTCCATCTCTTCTCTGCTACCGAGCGAAATGCGGCAGTGTGTTTGCTCCAGTGGTGGGAAGTCCCGGCCCACTAGCACTTTCTGCTCCAGACATGCTGCGCGGAACTCGCTTGCCGGACGCCTGATATTCACAAAGATGTGGTTGGTGTTGGAGTCCCCAACCTCGAAGCCCATCTCGCGGAAAGTGCCGACTACCATGTTGCGAATCTCGGCATTCTCCTGTGCTTCCCATGCAATGTGTTCTTTGTCCTCCAGTGCTGTGAGTGCAGCTATGGCTCCAAGCATGTTCACATCGCCCATGCCCCAGGCACTACGGATCTTGGCCAGGGTCTGTTCCTGTGCCAGTGCGTAGCCGATGCGCAGGCCGGCCAAGCCATGGGCCTTGGAGAACGATCGGGTAATGAAAACATTTTCAAACTCCAGAGCTAGCGGCAGCGCTGTTTCTATTGCACCGGGTCTGGCGTAGTTGATGTAGGCCTCGTCGATATGAACCATGGTGCCCGGTGCTTCCCGCATCACACGACGTACGAAGCGCTCAACAGCTTCAGGGCCATGGGCTGTCCCAGTGGGGTTGTTTGGATTACAGAGATAGAGAAGACCTGCTCCCGGGGCGGCACTGGCCAGGGCATCGAGATCGACACTTAATGAACTGTCGAGCGACTGCTCCTCTGTGGCAGCACCGATTTGGCGCGCCGTGCCCAAACTGGTTGAGTAAGTAGGCATCGGAGTCACAAACTTTTTATCGGCAGAACAGAATGCCCTTACCGATCCCTGTAACAATGGCGTGGAGCCGGTGGCCAGTTGCACATTGGCGGTTTCCACGTCGTAATAGTTGGCGATGCCTGCGCGCAGCTCGTTGACATGATCGGGCGAATAACCGCGGCCGACCCGCTTGTTAACATGGGCATGCAGTGCCGACATGGTTTTCGGGCCAGGGCCGCGAGCACTCTCGTTCTGGTTGAGCTGAATGATGCCATTGTCATAGACGCCTGACTTCGATTGAGCCCGGGTCTGCGCCCTGGCACGCTTGCTTGTTAAGGATGTGCCTGCCAGTACGCTGGCAGCAGTGCCGAGCGCGATTGTACTTACAAATCCGCGACGTGTTGTTTTCATGCGATTCTCCGATAGCCGAGTACGGCACTGAGTTAGACTTTGTGTTCTTGTTATTGGTTGTATGTTTTGTGTGAAGCAGTTATTTACAGATCCACGCATATTAACGCTAGCTCATTACAAAATACAGCGGATTCTGGACAGATTTGAGCTATTTTTGTAGCAGCTGAAGTAGGGAGAAAGGGGACGGAGGGATTAAATTTTAATCCCTCCGTCCCCTTTTTACCTTTTTAGCTAAAAATTAGTTGCCCGGATTTTGTAGTTGGGACGGTCTTGCCAGCTTTTTGTAATCGATTGCATGCTCAGGCCGCCAAAAATTTCACGATAGCGCAGATGACTATAGGGCCTTAGCTGAATCATGATAATCGACAGCATGTCTTCTTCGGGGTTGAGAAAAAACATGGTCCCGTACGCCCCGCCCCAACTGGCTGTGCCTTTCGAATTGGGCTCCCTGCTGATACCGACATCAGTAACCATTGTGTAACCCAGTCCAAATCCGTAGCCCGCACCCTTTAATGTAACCAGGTTGTCACCGATGTGATTAGAGATCATCAAGTTGATAGTCGTTGGGCTCAAATAACGCCTGCCGTCCAGTTCTCCCCCATTGAGGATCATCTGCTGTAGGCGATAGTAGTCATGGATGGTGGAAGACAGGCCACCGGAACCGGAAAAATATTGAGTTGGAGGACTGAATGTGGGTGGGGATGCTAATTGATAGTCATAGTTTTCATCGGGCGAGTAAATGGCCGCTACCCGGTCCAGTTTTTCTTCCGGAACATTGAAGTGGGTGTCCACCATACCCAACGGTTCAAACAATCTCTCGCGCAGGAAATCATCCAGTGTCATACCGGAAATTTTCTCCACCAGCACACCGACCTGATTGGTTGCACTACGGTAGTACCAGGCATCTCCTGGATGATCATCCAGCGGTCTGCCGGCAATAATATTAACCTGCTCTTCGATCGTGGCCGGCCTTTCCACTATGTTATTATCGAAGGCTACGCTGTGGGTCATGATGTGCCGCACGGTGATAGGACGTGCCGCAGGAACCAGTCGCTCATTCCCCTGCTCATCCGTCTCCCGCACCATCATGTTTTCATAAGCGGGTAGCCATTTGGAGATGGGTTCATCGAGTTGGAAATGACCCTCTTCCCATAGCATGAGCAGAGCAATACTGGCTACCGGTTTGGTCATGGATGCCAGACGAAAAATCGCATCCTCGCGCATGGGGATATTAGCCTCTTCGTAAAGCCAGCCATGGGTCTGAAGGTGCACAACCTTGCCGCCACGGGCTACCAGCGTCACGCCACCGGCAAAATCCTTGTTTTCGATACTGCTTTCCATCCAGTCACTTATGCGTTCCAGGCGCTGGGCGGACATGTCGACTTCCGCTGGATCCGAAACCTTCAGCTTTTCCGCGTTGCTGACAGACGTGCTAATAAGGAAGAAACAGCTTATGTATAGCAATTTGGCGAGTGTGAATTTCATGATGGAAGCTCCTTGTTTATAGGTCGACATGGGCTAGGAAGTGTCATGGTAGCAGAATAAGCCGAGCATCCAGAGAATGGGATAAATAAAAACTCTGCTGGCCCGGGCAAAGAACAAAAAAAGTTGATCTATCCTCATTTAGCTAAAACTACTGTATTTTTACTCTGATCCCAATTATCTAGGAAACAGGCCGAGCAGCCAGCAGGCCGTCTTCTTTGCATTGGATGACGCCGAGCTGACTATCTATTTTGCTTATTCTCTTCCCGGTCCCGATGTATTGGTTTACAGCTCAACACCCGTGCAGGTCAACATCACACCGTAAAAAAGGGGACGGAGGCATTAAATTTTTTAAGTTCGGGGCACCAAATTTTGTAATAGGAAAAAATTTAATGCCTCCGTCCCCTTTTTTTCATCCCCTTCTTTTAGCGCAAACGCTCGGCAATATCTTCTACCGTATTAGCCAGCGCAAGGTATCTGCTGCGTGTTGTGCCGCTCTGTCCGTTTCCCGCCTGCTCGAGCGATTCTGCAAGGGTTTCGAGTTGGGTGGCTGCTGCGCTATCGCTGCCATTGCCGTTTGTCAGCAGGTCAGCGGCGCGATCGAGTGCTGAGGTGAGTGCCTGGGCTTGTGCTGTTGAAATGACATCACTGCGCAGCAATTGGTCCAGATAGGCTCTGGCTACCACAGGTTCGGCTGGCCAGGTTTGCTGTTGTTGTTGTTGAGCGTTGAGAATGAAGTCAGCTTCCTGAAATGATGCCGCCGCAATTTCATTTGCCGTCAGGTAATCGCTGGGAGTCAAAGCGAATACATCCAGGCCGCGGGCAATTTCGGTGGCATAGATCTGGCCACCAAACCAGTAAGCAGACCAGTATCCTCCCATGACGAGCTCCTCCTCATGGATAGGGCCGCGGTCAAAAAAGGCAATCTCAGTTGGGTTGGAGGAGTCGGTAAAGTCAATGACAGAAATGCCACCCTGATACCAGGCCTGCACAAAAATATCTCGACCAGGCACCGGCACCAACGAGCCGTTATGAGCCACGCAGTTTTCCTCTTCGGTCTGTGGTGCCGCCATTTTGTAATGGCTGCGAAATTCCAGCTTGCCGTCGACGATGTCATAGAAAGCATCGGCACCCCAATCTATCGGGTCGAATGCCCGACAACGTGGCCGTGAGCCACCACCCCATTCATCGGTGAATATCACCTTGGTGCCATCGTTGTTAAAGGTGGCCGAATGCCAGAAGGCGAAACCGGTATCGATCACCTCATCCAAACGAACGGGATTCACTGGATCGGATATGTCGAGCAGTATGCCATTGCCAGAGCAGGCCCCGGCAGCCAGACCAATCTCGGGAAACGAAGTAATATCGTGACATTGACTGGTTCTACTTGTTCTCTGGGTTTCATCTCCGTGATCACCGCCGTCCCACAAACCCGCAATGACTCCTGACTCGGGATCGGTGAAAATTCGGGGGCGATTAACGACACGCGCATCCTGCGGCCTTGCTACCGGAATCTGGATCACATCGATACTGTACAACGCAGATTCAGGATTCTCGAAGGGCGAATCGTCTGTGCAGCCTTCCAGTTCATCGTCGGAACGCACGGAGCTTGTACCCGACCCGTAAACGTAGACATTTCCTGCATCGTCCGGGTCGGTTACCACGGTATGGGTATGGGATCCACGACAGGTTTGCACCGCCCCAACTTGTCTCGGCATGCGAAAGTCGCTGATGTCGAATATGCGGATACCGCGGAACCTCTCTTGGCTTTCCTCTTCGGCTACCCCTTGCAGACCGCAATCGAGTCTACCCCGTGTATCCTGGACCGACAGGACGAGGAGATCTCCAACCACAGACACATCACCCTGCCCACCCGGGCATACCACAGAACTGAGCAATTCAGGTGCGCTGCGATTGCCAATATCATAGGCGTTAAATCCGTGATAGTTGCCAGCGATAAGTACGTCTCCGGAGAAAGTTAAGTCCGTATTAGAAAAGGCTAGAATGCCCGACCGTGGCTCACCATCGTCGTCCTCATCTTCTTCATCGTCTGTTACCGGTACCTCTGCCACGGTATTGAGTGCAGCCTCATCGGCTACAGTATCCCCATCGGTTGGTTCATCAGAATCTGGTTCCAGGATTTCTTCTTCGGCATCACTTTCTCTGCTCATCGGCAGCCCCTGCGGATTCGCCGGATCGAAAAAACCATCGGGTTTTGGCAATGCAGCAACCAGTTCCATGTTGAGCGAAGCCTGACCGGCATCGTTGAAACCAGCCTGTAGATTGACCCGTGGATCGGGGGAGAATCCGGTTAACATGGCATTCATGCGCTCGATTTCGGCGCTTTGGTCAGAGGTGACATCTGATGTAAACGCGTAGAGCACCGCATCCTGCGCCGCTCCCCTTTGATCCAACAGATTCTCTACCATGGTCAACGCGCCGTCATGATGTTTGATCATGAGTTCGAGAAAAAGCGTGTCAAACTCAAAGCCCTCAGATTGCTCAAGTTGCGCCATTTCTTCACCCGTTAACATGCCCGGCATTGGTTCGAAATCTGCTGTGTGATGAGTCTCCAGGTCGGGGATCTCAAGGTCCCTGTCACCCAACCAGTCCTGCATCATGGAAATTTCGTCTTCCTGTGAGAGCGTTATACGCTGGGACATGAGTTCCATGGCCTCCCGGTTGCTGCGCGACTCAACCAGTGCAGCCATTTCCATAGCCTGGGCGTGGTGAGAGATCATCCCCTGCATAAACAGCACATCGGCTTCGGAGAATTGAATACCCGCCAGGTTGGATGCTTCCTCCACCGAGATCTGTCGACTCGGTTGCCCCGGTGCTCCAGGTTGAATAATCGGTGTCTGGGCCAGACTTTCCATGACGATGACGAAGCTGATCGCTACCGCTGCGATCAGGCGATAGGCAATGGATGATGGGAAATTCATTTGATTCTCTCCAGTTAGTGACGCTGTGCTGCGGCAATGCTAAAGCTGCATAGTACAGCTTTTTGGGGAAATTGGGGATAGACCACGTTTAGGCAATAATCTGCGGTATGGACCTGCCTCAAAGGGATTTGGATTGATTTAAGAACTTGCCCCGTCCCCGGCTTTCTTCTCGATTCGTCTGGCGTGAAGCCTGGGCTCTGTATAGCCATTTGGCTGCCTTGTACCATCGAATACCAGGTCACAGGCCGCCTGGAAGGCGATGGAATTTTCCAGGTCCAGCGCCATCGGCTGATAAAGTGGATCGCCTGCATTTTGCGTATCGACAACTCCGGCCATGCGTTGCAGTGTTTCATCAAGCTGGTCGCGGGTGCACACGCCATGCAGAAGCCAGTTGGCAATGTGTTGCGAGGAGATACGCAATGTGGCCCTGTCTTCCATCAAGCCAATATTATGAATGTCAGGTACTTTCGAGCAGCCCACACCCTGGTCGATCCAGCGCACCACATAACCGAGAATGCCCTGAGCATTGTTATCCAGCTCCTGTTGAATTTTTTCTGCTGTGAGCTTCGACCAGTCAGCCAGAATGGGTAGGGTTAAAATTTCAGCCAACTTCGCTGGCGACCGGGACTTGATTGCATCCTGCCGCTCCAGCACGTTCACCTGATGATAGTGCATCGCATGGAGAACTGCCGCGGTGGGCGAAGGAACCCAGGCGGTATTCGCGCCAGACTGTGGGTGTCCAATTTTTTCTTCCAGCATGCGTGCCATTAGATCCGGCATAGCCCACATGCCCTTACCGATCTGAGCCTTGCCCTGCAAACCACAGGCAAGTCCGACATCCACATTGTTGTCCTCATAGGCTTTAATCCACTTGGAGCCTTTCATTTCGGTTTTGGGAATCATGGCACCGGCTTGCATGCTGGTATGAATTTCATCACCAGTGCGATCGAGGAAGCCGGTGTTAATAAAAACAACCCGATCCCTGGCGGCACGAATGCACTCTTTTAGATTGAGTGTAGTGCGACGCTCCTCATCCATGATGCCAACTTTAAGCGTAGCGTTTTCCAGCCCGAGCAGTTGTTCCACCTGCGAAAATAAGTCACAGGTGAAACGCACTTCATCCGGACCATGCATTTTTGGTTTAACAATATAGATACTGCCTGTGCGTGAATTTCTCAATGTATTCTGGTTTCGAACATCAATGACACCAACAGCGCTGGTAATAACAGCATCCAGAATGCCTTCGAATATTTCATCGCCATTGCTATCGAGAATGGCCGGGTTGCGCATGAGATGACCGACGTTGCGCACCAGCAGCAAACTTCGCCCCGGGATACTCAGCTCACCTCCAGTTGGCTTCTGGAACACCCGATCAGGATTTAGTGTCCGCGTTAGTGGCTGCCCACCCTTGATAAAAGTTTCCGCAAGATCACCGACGATTAATCCTAGCCAGTTACGGTAAATCTGCACCTTGTCCTCGGCATCTACTGCCGCTACGGAGTCCTCACAGTCTTGAATCGTAGTAAGTGCAGCTTCGAGTATTACATCCTTCACGTTGGCCTGGTCGATTTGGCCGATGTCTGAGTTGACATCGATCTGAATTTCGATATGCAGGCCATTGTTCTTCAGCAGCACCGACGCCGGAGCGTCTACATCGCCGGTAAATCCTTGCAGTTGTGACTCATCGGCTAGCGTAGTTACCGAGTTGTCTATTCCAACCATTAGTTGCCCGTTGGTGATTGTATATTTTGTTGCGTCGGCGTGATTGCCTCCAACTAACGGACAAGCCTGGTCTAAAAATTGCCGTGCATAAGCGATTACTTTGTCGCCTCGGGCCGGGTTATAGCCCCCAGCCCTTTCAGCACCCCCATCTTCAGGAATAGCATCGGTGCCATATAACGCATCGTATAAACTTCCCCAACGTGCATTGGCGGCGTTCAAGGCGAAGCGCGCATTACTAATCGGTACGACCAATTGGGGACCGGCTGTTAAGGCCATCTCCTCGTCCGTATCTCCTGTGGTTATCTCGAAATCAGGGCCTTCCTCAACCAGGTAACCGAGTTCGCGCAGAAACTGCTCATACGTAGCTGGATCATGCTGCGCTGAGCTGGTTTGCTCATGCCAGGCATCGATCTTCGCCTGCATGTCATCGCGAATCTGGAGGAGTTGTTGATTGCGTGGTGTAAGACTGGTTAGCAGCGCTTCAAATTCTTGCCAGAATTGAGCCTGCTCCAGCTTGATCTCTGGTAATAGCTCCCCGTTAACAAAATCTGCTAACTCCGAAGCGACTTGTAATCCGCCGATTTGAACGTACTTGGTCATGGCGAGAGAGTATCGTGAAAAGAATAAAAAAGGGACAGATTTATTTTCTTAAGAAAATAAATCTGTCCCTCCAGTCGCCCCGTTATTATCCCGCGCTTCTTACGGCATATCCCCCTGCCGCTGTACCAATTCTACATTTGCGCCATGTGGCCCTTCGATATAGAAAAACTCGATCACGCCATTGGGCAGTGTCATCTCCCGCGGTTGGACAGATACGACTGCGCCACGGCCAACCAACTCAGCCATGGTGTCTTCCATCACCGGGGCACGCCAGCCGATGTGGTCGATGGTACCCTCGGTGCTGGGAAAGGTGTCTCCCTCAGAAACCAGCAGCCATACATTGCCGGGATAAAGCAATCCGGGCAATCGGCCTTTAAGGTTCAAGCGTACACCGCCAAACATGTTTTCGTACCAGTCCAGCGCCTCAGCCGGGTTCGGGTCTCTGAGATGAATATGATGTAATCCCAGATGTTGATCATCCTCGATCAACTCCAATCTAGTTCCCCAGGGATCGACCACGAAGGCAAGCTTGAACAGGCCTGGAATATCCCGTATTTCGCCCTGCAGGGTGGCGCCGGCAGCAACCAGTTGTTCTACCTTGGCATTCAGATTTGTGAAGGAAAAACCAATGTGGTCCACCACGCTGCCCTGGCTGGGCTTGCGGGTATTGCCGCGATTGGAAAGCCACATAACCCGGGTCCGGCTGTATAAGAGACGATCATCGCGACCATCGACCCTGTCACCGCCTATATTATCCAGGTACCAGGTTGCCGATTCCTGGGGATTTGGCACTGACATGTGAATGTGATCATACAGCTTGCTGGGGGACTGTGCTGACAGACTGCTGGCAAAAAAGCCGATTATCAACAACAGGGCAATTCGAAATTTGCTATTAATGCTGGTCATGATGACTCCTCAGAATATTGTGGTCTGGTCTGGTCTGATCTTTTTCTATGGTTTCGGGACTCTTACTAACTTTAGCCCTCATGTCAATCGGAATCTGGCTTTCAGCCACTCTATGCTGGATTCCGGCGCCCTCTTACTTGATAAATCTGAACAATAGTTTATGGTATTGCACAAGTTCACTGTTATTTATTTAGCATGCTAATTTGGAAAGGAAAGCATATGAAAAGCACCCTAACAGTTTGCAGCTCAATCCTGATCCTCATGTTGGCAGGCCAGGCGATAGCCCAGGCTGACAGCGACTGGCAGTTATCCCGAACAATTGATGGTCATCCCGATTTTCAGGGTGTCTGGGAGAACAACACCATTACGCCAGTCGAGCGACCCGATGTGTTCGGCGACAAAGAAATACTCACCGATGAAGATGTGGCTTTTCTACAGCGGCGAATTACAGAAATCACCGCCGAATCAAGCGATGCCCTGTTCGGTGGAGGGGTGCTGGAAGCTGCCTTTAGCGGCGAAGTGAAATCCTACGATCCAACGACTGGTAATTATGACCAGCAATGGATGGCAGAGCGCACGGTACACCGACGCACTTCCCAGATCACCGATCCACCCAATGGCAAGTTTCCGCCACGAACCGAGCAAGCCATCGCTATGGGCAGGGAAAGAGCCCAGCGCCGAGAAGATCACCCGGCTGATTCCTGGACCGATCGCTCCCTCGGTGAACGCTGTCTGTCTTTCGGCGCACCTCGCCTGGGATCCGGCTACAACAGTTACTGGCAGATTGTGCAATCACGGGACACGGTAGCCATTATTCAGGAAATGGCCCACGACGTGCGCATAATTCCCATCGTGGACAAGCCCCACATTGATGAAGACATCAAACTATGGCACGGTGATTCCCGCGGCTATTGGGATGGTGACACACTGGTCATCGAAACCACCAACTACTCCGATAAGAGCAGCGGAGGCCCAAACACGTCAGCAAAGATCAATGTCGAACGGCTGACCCGAATCAGTGCCTCAGCGCTGCAGTACCAATTCACCTCCATTGACCCTGGCACTTATACGGCACCTTACACGCGAGAGATTATTTTCGACCATACCCCGGATGCCATTTATGAATATGCCTGCCATGAAGGTAATTACGGCATGGAGAATATACTTGCGGGCCATCGGATGGAGGAAAGACTGGCACGGGAAGCGGCCGGGGAGAATTAATTAATCCTTAGGAATTGCTTTAAACGGGGTGAAGGGATCATTGCGATCCCTTCGTCTATTTTTTAACTAAGAAAACTCTGATCTGGAACTGCATTACCACGGGATTGATCTATATCGTGGCCTGTCACCCTTATCTGACGGGGGCATCATGAAAAATATAAACCTGTTGATTTTACTCGTAGCTACCTGCTCGATTTCCCTTGTTGGCTTTGCCGCCGATAATTTTGTCACTCCGCGTACCGAGTGGGGACAACCGGACCTGCAAGGGGTCTGGAACTTCTCTTCCAATACACCGATGCAGCGACCCCAACGCTTTGGTGAAAGGCAATTCCTCACCGCCGAAGAGGCGGCAGAGGCACGGGCGCAACAGGTTGCCGCCGATGCGGCTTCAGATGCCGCCATACCAAATGCGGGGGTCGACGCCTCGTACAATGATTTCTGGGTTGAGAGCGCGGGCATTGGCAACGATATGCGTACCTCCCTCATCACCTATCCGGCAGATGGCCGCATTCCAGAGCGGCGCGAAGGTGTTGCAGTGGCCTTCCCCGGAGTAGGACCGAGTGTTTCCGGGGAGCGGCCGGTGCGATTTATCGTTGGTGGTATTGGTACTGATGGGCCGGAGGACCGGGGTCTTTCTGAGCGCTGCCTGGTGGGCTTTAATGCAGGACCACCCTTCACTCCCAGTCTTTACAATAACAATGTGCAGATTTTTCAGAGCAGGGATCACGCTGTGATCATGACTGAAATGATTCATGATGCCCGTATCGTACCAATTAGCCCTGCCGATGCTCAGAACAATAGCCCTCCTATCGACGAATCGATCGGACTCTGGTCTGGTGATTCACGGGGTCACTGGGATGGCGACACTCTGGTGGTCGTCACGCGTAATTTCAACGGCTTGACCCAGAGTTTTAGCGCTTTCGGCAATTCTGCGGACAAAGTCCTGACCGAGCGATTTACTCGCGTGGGTCCCTATACCATCGTCTATGAATTCACCGTCGATGATCCCTCAACTTTTACCGATAAATTTACCGCTATCGTGCCCATGACCAAGGTAGGCGGACAGCTCTACGAGTACGCCTGCCATGAAGGCAACTACGGCATGTTGAACATTCTCCGTGGCGCGCGGACTGAAGAATCACTTGCAAACTAGGAATCCGGGAATCGATGGGATGATTGAATCGATCAGTATTTCCTGACCGACTGATCGCAATCAGATCTCTGCGCATCGTTTTGAAAATTTAGCAAACAGGGGACAGACAATGGTCCGCCCCCTGTTTGTTTACCTCGTTTAAGGCAGTCTCAGCGCTACCAGCCCTGCCGGATCGTCTGTTCGGGAACTGCCAATCTGTACCACGATATACTGCCTGCCCTCGTGCATGTAGGTCATCATCCCGTATTGAGCCGGTGCCGGTAATGACGTGCTTGCGAGGATTTCGCCGGTCAGCTTGTCCCTGGCGTGCAACTCCAACGGCGCATCGGGGATGTTCTGTATGCCACCCTCGCTGAGCGATCGGGTTTGCACAAGAATATCGCCCATCGCCATCTGGATGGAAAAGCCCACTCCTCCCGAATCGGGAATATCGATCCCTGCTAGCTGAGGATTGCTGGTGATTCGGTTGAGCGTCGGACCAACCGGCAGAGACCAGGAATGACGGCCCACATTCATATTGTATCCAGTGAGTTCGTTATCCATCGGTTTGAACAACCTAAGACCGTCGATGGTTGGCAAACCGCCACCGCCGCCGCCTGGTAACCAGGCCGCTACCGTGGTGCCCGTGGTAGGCGTGCTATTTGGCGTCACGCCACCATCGCCGGGCGTTGCGTAGTTGGGGTTGTCCCTGTCTTGCCCATCGGTAGGACTCATGTAACCGGGGGCAAAGCAGTTGCGGTGGTGAGAAACGAACATCATGCCGGTGCTGGGATCGGCCGCCGGTGGATGGGAAATCACATTGCCCCCGCCGATACAGCCAATATTATTGGCATAATCATTCTCGTGGTTGAAGGGCAACGCCGGCACATAGAGACCGCCGACATTGTAGCCATTCAGTATTACCATGGCCTGTTCTTTCAGTTCCGGGGTGTAATCGATGACATATTCTTCGGTTAACCCGTTGGTCACAATTCCGTCCACCGGCTCTGGCAGGGTGGGGAAAGGCTGAGTTGCCGCCGTGTAATTACCAGGGACTTGCGTCTGGAATACCGGGCGCTCCTCTATTGGCCAGATGGGCTCACCTGTCTCGCGATTGAAAGCAAAGACAAGACCCTGCTTGGTATTCTGGACCACCGCTGGAATGGTCTGCCCGTCCACCGTCAGATCCATCAACATCGGCGGGGTGGGAAGATCATAGTTCCACTGGTCGCTGTGGTGAATCTGGAAATGCCACCGGCGCTCACCGGTCTGTACATCCAATGCCAGGAGACTGCCGCCGAAGAGGTTGTGACCCGGCCTATGGCCGGCATAGGACTGAACAGTCGACGCATTCGTGACCATGTACACCAGTCCCAGTTCCGGGTCGGCAGATGCCGGTGCCCAGGTGGAGATATCACCTGACCAACGCCAGGCATCGTTTTCCCAGGTCTCGTTACCAACCTCTCCAGGCCGGGGTATGGAGTGGAACTTCCAGAGGAACTCGCCGGTTTCAGCATCGAAACCCATGATATCACCGGGCACATTTTCAATGCGGGTCTGGCCGTAACTGGGTTGATGGCCAACAAGTACCACCACCACGCCGTTAACTACAATAGGTGGCGCCGAGGCAGTGACCATACCCAACTCCCGCGGAATCCCGTAGTTAGGATCGTAGGTGCCACCGGCAACAACATAGTCTTGCCAGGGTCCCCAATCTTCCACCAGCCTTGGAATCAGATCTACGGAACCACTATCGCCAAATCCATCTAATGGAGCCGGAGACCCCCAGTTTTCCAGTGGCAGGCCAGTCTTGGCATCGAGTGCCCACAGAAAGAAGGCTGGGGTACTGATATAGATTACGCCGCGTCCATTCACCTCGGCGTAGGCAACGCCCTTGCCATAGGCTTGCCTGGGAGAACGTTGATGGCGGATGGTCTGGGGCTCGCGAAAGGTCCACAGGTTCTCACCCGTGGCCGGATCCATCGCAACCACCTGTCGACGCGGAGTGGCTACTGAATAGAGCATGCCGTCAACGTAGATCGGTGTGGAGCGGGAGAAGTAATCCAGGTTAGGACCGAAATTATCGCTGCGCCAGCGCCACACCTGCTCCAGTTCCGCAAAGTTATCGCGATTGATCTGGTCCAGAGGGGAGTAGCGTGTGTGACCGGCATCGCCGCCTAAATAGCGCCATTCGCCGTTCTCAGTCCCGGGCAGCCGCTGCGCGAAAGTGGTTGTTACCGTCAGCATCAAACCTGCGAAGGCAAAGCCGAGCAGGAGGTTCTGTGTTCGAAGGAATCTAATTTCTACTTTCATCATCCCTATCCCTTGTGCGTTAGTTTAATTATCAGGCTGGAGGCTCAACTTTAGGTGGCTCTCCTGAATATTCAATTATGCCAGATCAAGATTAAAAGCTATCAACTAAGAAGTCTATCTTTCATCCCGGGGTCCGGTCTTTATCAGCTCGGATTTAAAGATGAAAGTCGCGGAGTGCGGGGGAAAGTAACCTTTTACGCCAAGTATTAGTCAAAGAGATTAAACAGCACTATTAGTATCAGGTGTTTCAGCCGAATTACAACGGATTCAGACTTGGCCCATGACTTGCGCGTAAGTGCTGAATAGGTGCAAATGACAGAGGGCAGAAACGCTTTTGGAAAAAATCTGTCTCGCGGCATGATTCAGCGAGTGGTATTGGCGAAAACCCTGATACCCGAACCCAGGATATTACTCCTTGATGAACCGGCCAGCAGTATGGACCCACTGGCGCGGATAAATCTTAAAAACATACTGCTCAACCTAAGCAAGCAGGGCCTGGACAGAGATTTCCAGCGCCTTTGTAAAATATGCGGGTCTGCCTAATTTTCAGCTTCAGCGACAAGCTTCAGGCGCTCCACAACTGATTGTGTTTCCCGCTTATATATTCGGCGCAACAAAAAGTAAACTATGGGGCTCAAGCCACCCCTGAAACTTACTTCATGAGTGAATGTGGTGCCGCCGGTATTATTCATTTCGAAATACCTCCGCTGATCTATCACTTGATATAAGGGTAATTTTAGCTGTACGAGAAAAGACTCTGCCTCGTTCACTTCGCGAATTTCAAACCGGGTACGTGGCGCACCTTCCGCTTTCAGATAACCGACTGCACCCTCGGCAAAGCCAATACCTTCATTGAGTGAGGAATACTCAAGCAAGGTATCGAATTTCTTCCAGTTCTCCACATCGGTCCACAGCCGCCAGATTGTGCTTTTACTGGCGCTGGTTGTAGTGGAGTATTTGAAAGAACGGCCCGGCAGATCGATGACTTCGCCAGTTTCTACTTGTGCCGTCAACAGCCCCGGCAGTAAGAGGATTGCCCGAGTCAGGTATAGTAGCTTTGATTTACCCATGAGAGAAAGGAGACGGAGGCATTAAAAACAATGCCTCCGTCCCCTGTGTTGATCATTTACTCATTGCGTCGTAAACAAGCTGCTGTGCCACATTATTGTTAAAGGGCGCACCACGGGGTCCACCGCGCTTCTGCTCCATATAAATCATGTAGAAGTCGTTGCTAGGGTCCACAATAAAAATAGTGCCACCGATACCACGCCAGCCAAAATTATGGGGGCCATTGGCATTGTTGCCATCGGTTGGCTGGAGATGAAATCCCAATCCCCAGTCACCACGCTCACCGTAGAAGAAGAACTCTCTGGACACCTCACTGCCGATGTGTTTTTCGGTCATCTGCGCCAGGGTGTCTTCTTCAATAATGCGAGCACCATGATACACGCCTCCGTTTAGTAGCATGTTGGCAAAACGCACATAATTCTCGGCTGATGAATTGAGGCCGCCACCACCAGAGAGCATGGGCCTGACAATCGTGTTATCGCTCATCTGACCGTGGATAGGCTCCGCTATACGATAGGCATCCCCAGGTGCAACGAAGAACGAAGTGTCGTCCATGCCCAGCGGGTCGAAGATTCGCTCCTCAAGGAGTGCATCCAGTGGTTTTCCTGCTGCAACCTCGATTACCGCGCCTAACACGTCAGTCGAACGCCCGTAATGCCACTTGGTCCCCGGCTCGAAAAACACCGGGAGTTTGCCAATAGCCTGCGCCACTTCCAGTGCTGTATTGCCGTTAGTCGAGACATTTTCCCCGTAGAGTTTGCCCAGCCTGCTGTCTCGAGAGAAAAGCTCCTGAATCAGACCAGATTCATGGGTCAATAGATTCTCAACTGTCATCGTATTATTCGCTGGGGCGATTTCTCCGGTGGCCTCGTCCATGACCTGCAAATTGCCAAACTCCGGAATGAACTTGGCAACCGGGTCATCGAGCTGTAACAGACCATCTTCCACTAGGGACATCGTGGCCACGCTGATAACAGGCTTGGTCATGGAATATATTCTGAATAGTGTGTCTCTGTTGACCGGTGTGGGATCATCCGGGCCCTGTGAGCCCACTGTTTCTACAAAGCCTACCCCGTCGTCATTGCCAACCATTAGCAAGGCGCCCGGAATAAAGTCGCCATCCACTGCGGCCTTCATCTGCATCTTGATTTCATTGAGTTCGCTCTGGTCGATGCCAAAGTTGCTTGGATGTATCATCTTGATAGAGTTGATTGGTGGTTCGGCATTGCCCGCTGTAGCAAACAGCAGCAGATAACCGGCAGCACCAAGTCGAAGAAGAATCTTATTCATAATATCTCTCTTTCCTGAATTGCTCAGTTTGTAAAACTCGGGTACTCGAAAAATGCCATTATCACCTTTTTGGCCCACAACAAACCAGTACTTCGACCAGGGTTAAGTTTCGGGTGCAGCGTTGCGCAGAGACAATCTCTGCATCCCTCTAAAGGATCCGGCGATATAGAGATTACCCTTTGAGTCGGTGGCAATCTGATGACCACTGCCGATCATCCCCTCCACTTCAATGGTACCCACTGTTTCCATGGCCAGGCGGTCGACAACAACAATTCCGTTGCCGCCGCCAACGTACAAATACTGCTGCGCCGAATCGCTGGACAACTCGAGATTACGCGCGAAGGGAATGTCGTGTCGTATTAATTGCTGCATAAACTGTCCATCCCGTGAGAACACCTGCACCCGGCGATTCTCCCGATCGGCCACATATACCAGACCGTCAGCGCTGATACGTATTGCATGAACAATGCTGAATTGATCGGGACCTTGCCCATCAGGAACACTCGCCAGGGCCGGAGGTGGGCACTGGTCAAGATCCCGTGGCTGATTGCCAAACGCACCCCACAGCCGTTTAAACTCCCCACTGTTTGCATCGAACACAATCACTCGATGATTGCCGTAGCCATCGGCGACATATAATTCATCGGTTGCCGGATCCACCATGACGTCCGCCGGTTGATGCAGATTAGACATATCGTCATTTCCTCCACTGCCATTGCTGCGACCGATCTGCAGCAGCAATTCTCCCTCTGGAGAAAACTTCAGAATCTGATCATCGTTCTCTGCCTGTAAGCGCGGCAGGTTTCTGTCCGGGCAATAATTTCCCCCAATCCAGACAAATCCCTGATAGTCGACATGGATGAAATGCTCTCTTTGTGGCCACTGATAGCCTGATCCACTGCCGCCCCAGGCATTGATCACCTCGCCTGTGGTATTGAATGCGATAACTGGCGGCGCCGCCGAGGGATAATCTTCATCGGACAGGGTTTTTGGTCGATGCACGAGCCACACATTATCATCTGCATCGACTGCGAAACTGGAAGGATCGCCCAACTTCCATTCCACCGGCAATTGTGGCCACTCGGTATCGACTTCATATTGCGGAAGCGGGGTGATAGTTTCGGCAGCATTGCTGAGCAACATCAAACTTGACGCTAACACCAGGACCAGGCCCTGTAAGCTACGTTGCAATTTAAACTCAACGGTCTATTCAATTACTCGGCAGTGCGAAAACAAACAGGTTGGTACCCCGGCTCGGGCGCAGCTCCGGCGTCAGATTGACCTGGCCAGCTCCGGTATTGACTGCAATATACTGCTGTCCGTTCACCGAGTACGTAATGGGATAACCGCTGACCGATGAACCCAGGTTGATTTCCCACAAGACTTCTCCGGTCTCGTGGTCATGGGCTCGAAAGCGACCGTTGGAATCACCTCCAAAGATGAGTCCTCCACCGGTCGCTACCAGCGACATCGTGCCGGCCCGCTCTTCAAACAGCCACTCGGTCGCGCCAGTTTCTGCCGATATCGCGCGCACGGTTCCCAGGTTTTCGGTATCTGGTGCTATCTGGTGCCTGGCGGCGAGTGAGTAGATGGCGAGACCACCCTGCCCCCCCGCAGTCAGTGCCCGCGCCGTATCGGTCTCGAAGTCTGCTGTAGCCAGCATATTTGCACAGGTATTGCGCAACGGGTAATACATGGTATTGGTCAGCGGGCTGTAGGCACCGGCTTCCCAGTCCTTGCCCCCGGTCCAGGTAGGGCAGACAAACACCACTTGCTCCGATTCTCTGAAGATGATCTCGGCATTTGCCGTCACCGCGCCGGCACCATCAATATTCTCGATTACATTCTGGCGCACCGTCGGGGTCGCCCAGAGGAACTCACCTGTCTCGCGATCGAGGGTATACACGATTCCAGTCTTGCCGGGGATACCGGTTATCACCTTGCGCACCTCTCCCGATTGGAGGTTCGGATTAATCCAGCTCACGGCATCAGGATCAGGTGCAACCCGCGTCTCGACCAGGAGCCGTTCGAAGGGATGATCCAGATCCCAATGGTCGACCAGGTGTTGGTAGTACCACCTGATTGCTCCTGTCTCCACCTCGAGAGCGAGCGTGGAATTGTGGTACAGATGTGCGTTTTCCACTCCACCGAGGTAGAACTTTGGTGCAGGTGAGGTAACCGACGTGCCCAGAATGAGTAGCCCCAGTTCCGGATCGTAGCTGGGCACCATCCAGGAACCGACATGGGCCCGATCCTCAAAAGGGACATCGCCCCAGGTCTCATCGCCGGGCTCTCCCGGTGCTGGAATCAGACGTCGTCGCCATAATTCGGCACCGGTACGTGCATCGTGGGCAGCGATAATGCAGGCATCCGGACCACCCCAGGGTCGGCAACTGCGCCCGGAGATTACTCTGCCATCGGCGATTATCGGGCCCGAGCTGTGGGTGGCCGAATTCACCTGGTAGTCGAAGATCTGGGTTTCCCACACCAGCTCACCAGTCTCGGCATTCAGTGCGAATACATGGTTGTCATCGCTGGTGTTGATGATCAGGTTTTCAAAGATGGCGAGGTTTCGATTATTACGGGCATTGCCCCCGACCATCTCATACAGATCCTCAGGTATGCTGCGGCTATATTCCCACAGGAGATCTCCGGTCGTCGCATCGACCGCCTGAATGACGTCGCTCGCCTGAGGCACATAGAGCACGCCATTGTATGCCAGCGGTGTGATCTCGCCCGTACCGGTAGCAAGATCCCGCGTCCAGACCATTCTGAGCTCGTCAACATTATTCCGATTGACCTGATCCAGCGGACTATAGCCCCAACTGTCCAGCGTCCGGCGCCACATGAGCCAGTCCCCCGGCGCCGGATCCTGCAGCATAGCATCGGTGACGAGAGGAAAACTGCCAGATGACTGCGTCTGGGCAGCAGCAGGATACAGCACTGAAAACAACAGCGCTGCCGTGAGAAACATGAACTGAGCGCGCAGGGGTTGTCCAAGCATTTCAAAGCTCCTTTTTTGTAGAAGATCAGGCGAGAGTCTAACTAAAATTTGGGGTCAGAGTAAAAATAAATTAAAGTACTGTGAATCCCTTATTAATGTAAGAGCAATTTCTCTTCCCGCGCCAATGGAGTAGCACTATGAGATCACTTAAAGAGCTGAGCGGCATATTTCTGGGCACGCTAATTATCAGCCAGTTAGTAGTTGCTCAAAGCACTCCTCTGGCGAGTATTCCTGCCGGTGACAGCCCGTTCGCACTGGCATTGACAGAAGACGGACAACAGGCAGTCGTGGTCAACCTGTTTCCTACGCAGGCAGATGACAGCAATGTGCGAGTTTTGAACCTGACATTGGAGCAAGAGGAAAATGCGTTTCGAGCCGGAACCCGCCTGGTAGCCATCGCCATAGCAGGATCGATCGCGCTGGTTGTTAATGAGGATCAGGATGTTATCCGGCTGATCGACATCACATCCGGTATTGAAGTCGCGCAAATTCCAGTCGGAAGCCGGCCAAGTAATATCATTACCATTCCTGATTCCAACCTGGCAATCGCCACCAATGGGACCAGTGGTGATATAAGTTTTATCGATATCGATCAGCGGACGGTCATGGGGTAGCCGGTGGCGGTAGGCAGCGATCCCCGTGCTGTGGCTATTCAGGGTCGCTACGCCTATATCGCACTCGGAGGAGCGAATGCCCTGGCCGTGGTGGATCTGGAAGCTGCAACACCGGTGGTGGTGAATCAGGTGTCAGTAGGTAAGAACCCGGTTGCTGTCGCGGTTGCTGACAATGGCAATATGATCCTCACCGCAAACCTGACCAATAATACGGTGACTGCTCTGGAAATTAGTAATCCTGCAGCACCTGTACCGGTTTCACAGATCCCGGTTGGCGTTCAGCCAACCTCGCTTGCTGTCAATCCAGCGAATCAAAAACTTGTCTATGTGGCGAATATCGGCAGTAATTTTTTTACCGTTCTGGATCTGAACAATGTGGCCAATCCTCAATCAGCCGTGGCCGGCGTGGTCGATATAAGCTCACCTTCCTCCGGAATTCTGGTCAATGACACCGGTACCGAGCTTTATGTAACTGAATTCAAGAGCCTGGCTAACCTGCTTATTTACAATCCACAATCATTGGAGCTCACGACCAAACCCGCAACAGATATTCCCGGCGAGCCTCGAATATCCCCCTTTGTTACCTCGACGGGCATCTGTAGCGACAGTTTCTTCATTGCCGAGGCGGCCCTGGCTGAAAACCAGCCAGAGGGATTTTGGGGATTGGTCGTCGGCATCTCCGAAGGCTTGCTTACTGGTGGTTTCAATCTTGGGGGTGGTTTTGCTGCCGACGGTTTAGTCCCGGGATTTGGTGCCTTTTCGATAGAAAGCCCGCAATCCGTAGAGATCACCGTGAATGCCCAATCCCTCGGTGATGCGCAATTGGAAATTAGCTTGCTGAAAGACAACACCACTCTCATTGCAACTACCAGCGGAGCAGCACCTCTAAGCCTATCCACAGACACGCTGGAACCCGGTTTTTATGTTGTGACGATAAATAGTCTGCCCGGATCTGCAGCAGGAGTTTTTCAAATGGCATTCGCCGCTGGCGTAGTCGTAGGCGGATTTATCTTTGAAGGTGTGACTGGATTTGGTTCTTTCTGCGTCCCGGTTTCGCAGATTGTCGATGTGAGTCTACTCGGTGGCAGCGAATACGGCCCGGCCGGTGCCGGCGATCTGGTCGTCACCTTGCTGAATTCACAAAGGGAGGTGATCCGGACGCTGAATAATTCCATTGCACCTTCGGCACCGGTGGCACCACCGGAGCAACCGGCTATCGATGAACAGCTTGTTGATCTCTTCGTTGATGCGTCTGTCAGTATCAGTGGCAATGGCAGCGCTTCCAGCCCTTTTAAAAGTATCACCGAAGCGGTGGAATCCGCGCGAAACGGCGGGGTGATTTTTGTCAGGCCAGGACTGTATTCTCCCTCGACTACACAGGAGATCATTCCCATCGGTAGCGCCGGCATCGGTTTGTTTGGTTTCAGTGCCAACACTAAGCTTATTGGTTCGGATGCTGCAACTACGATTATCGATGCAGAAAACGCGGTAGGCACTAATGGCAATGCGGTTGTAATACCAGCTGACAACGTTACTTTTAGTGGGTTTACAGTAAAAAATGCTGCCGAGGTGGGGGTCTTTGCCTTCAGCGCAGACAATGTTGTCATCGAAAACAATTTTCTTTCATCGAACACACGCTTTGGTATTGGTGCCGCGCTATCAAGCGGACTGATAATTAGAAATAACGTGACGAATGCCAATCTCGAAAGCGGAATCGCAGTCACAGGCGCTGTGCCAATGGCATTAGCCAGCCCGCCAGACAATTGTCCTGCTTCCCCGGCTGGCGAATACGGCGCCTATATCATTAACAACGTGGCAAATGATAATCGGGCGGATGGCATCCTGGTGGGCCAGGGCGGAAACTATTGCATCGCCGATAACGACACCAATACAAACGGCTCTTCTGGTATAGAACTCAATAATCGGGATGATGGATCCGGCGTCCCGCAATTAAACGGTGTGGTGGTTAATAACCAGTTGGTTGGAAATGGCGGGGTGCAGTTTGGATTTGCCGGAACCGGCATACTTGTTGCCGAAAATAATGCACGTGCTGATCTCATTAGTGGTAACACATTGCAAACCAATCGTCCATTTGGAATCGGAATATTTCTCGATGCAACTGCCGGAACAATTGAAAACAATACCGTACTGGATACTCAAACTCAGGGAATTCTGGTGGCCTTGCGCTCTTCGGCTGATAATATCTCCAACAACGTTGTCAGTAACAGCGGGCTGAATGGTTACTTTCTTGACAGAACCGGAGCTGTAGACTTGATCAGTGGTAATGTGGCCGTGGCCAATGGCACTGGTCTGAGCATCCTTAATAATTCCAATGCCGGTACAGTGAGTAATAATTCTTTTGATAACAACGGAGTTGGTATGGAGATAGCGGCCGGTGACGCCACCCTACCTGGAGCATCAGCATCGATTGTTACTCTTAATTCATTCAATGGAAATCAAAGTGGTGGCATCCTGGTACGGCAGCAATCATCTATCGGCGATTTTCTGGACAACCAGGTACTAAATAACCGAAGTATCGGTATTCAAATCAGTGATTCGACCATCGATATCATAAACTCTACAGTAAGAGGGAATACTGCTGCAGGCATGAGTTTGTTCAGCTCAGCCACCGCAATCGTAGATTCATCAACAATTAGCAGCAACGGCCTTGAAGGTGGCATATTTGCCAATGGCGGTTCCACCGCAACAATTACCAACACTGCCATCAGCAGTAACGAGGGTGCAGGCATTGTTGCCGGAGATGCGGCAACTCAAATTACTCTGGGCGCAGGCAATAGTGTAACAGACACCAATGGTTTCGGGCTCAACGCTCAAAATGGCGCAGCCGTTACCTGCAATTCAACAATTGTATTTTCTGGCAATTCGAATGGCAATACGATTGGCAATGTAACTAACTGCAACTAGCAGGGAATTCTAAATCTAAGGAGCCTCTGTAGGCCAGAGATATTGAATAATTGATCAGAGGCTCCTTAGTCGACTGAATGTCAAAGTATACTTGAGTGCATAGGTAACACCGCTGAGAGTTAAATACAAAGATCTAGCAAGAACCACTATAAAGCACAAACTCTGGCTGCAGAGACATTGAGTACAATCGTTTTTTTGCTTTTTTTTAATTCAACATTCAAATAGGAAATATCTAGTTTAAATTCCAGGGAGGAATCGCTTGATTCGAATTCAGCTCTAAGCAGGTAAGTATCTGACTGAAAAATATCCAATTTGCCAATCTCTTTGCTTGCCAAGCTGAGTGTGACACTATAAGGCTCACTGTCAAATAGAGCATATATTCTCAACATGATTAGAAATTGCTTTCTATCTGCGGGGTCTGAACATCTGATAATTGCATTTGAAGAAGGAAATAGACTTTTCAGCCCCTTGTCATCGGTATAGCTTGTCCATTGATCTGGTGGAAATGACGCGCCAATTCTGTCGGCGGATGAACGCTGAATATCTGGCAGTAAATCCACTGTAGCCTCGAGCACTTTCTGAACTTCAGGTGGATAGCCAATTTTTACTGCCGAGCGTTCCCCCCAATCGTATCTTAAACCTGTAGCTGTTAAAGAAAAACTGGCATCTGCATGCTTCCTAATTACCATCGTTACAGACGCGCCGAAAATATTGGATATCGCCACTCTAACCAACTCGCCGTCCAGGGGAGCATTTCTGTCGATACTGGTTATAGAATCTGCAATCTGTTCCGCCATTGATTCGATTTCAGCTGGAATTGGTAACAGATAACCCATTTTTTTATCAATCTCTGTTAATGATTTTGTAGCCTTGCCCACTCTACGTTTTAAACGGTCAGTGATTAATTGCTTCACTATCTCACTGTCATGCTCTCTGTGGTCAAAAATAGTATTTTCAATCGCACCCATGCAAGCTTCTGGATTCAGATTGAGCTCTTCTATCGACCCGACTTCCCGCAGGAGGCCCAACATCTCGTTGAGTTGCATGGTCTGGTTTTCCACCATGCCAAACAGCTCTTCCGGCCGGCTTCCAGGAAACGGCTCTGCAACAATTCGAAGCAAGCCTTCCTGGTCTAGCGATTTTTCGAATTCTCTAAATTGCTCTCTTCTATTGGTACGAAATTTATAAAAACAGAACTCGCGCGCGCAGGGCTCATTTTCCAGATAGAGCAGACCCCCGGGCTTGGCAGTGCGCATTAGTTCCTTAAGCACGGTTTGCCAGCTCCACGTGTGGTGCAAAGCCGATGCGATGTACACCAGATCGAAATAATTGTCAGCAAAAGGCAGATCATGAAAATCCGAAGCGACTCTGCTTACGTTTTCATTGTCTAAATTTGATTCGATGGCCATATCTCTACCAAGCACCAGCGTATCAATAGATATATCGGAAAGTGTTACCTCTGCAGCAAATTTGTTGGCAAGCATGTATCCGGTAGTATGGGCATAGGCTGCCACTTCCAAAATACGTATTGGGGAATCTGAGTTGAGCAAATCTTTGCCGTGAGCCGTCAGGATCCGCTCGATTTCCTCACGATGAGCATCGCTGACCGACTCTATGGTTGAATCTACCGTTATAGAGTGCCAAAGCACCTCACCCAGAATATTACTTATAGTCCCTGAAAACATTCATCCACCATTGCGTCATTCAGATGACAATATTTTCTGCAGTTGTTGTTCGGCTACACTAAATGAAAAATATTTTTCAATATTGCTCTTGCCGGCATCTGAGAGACTTTGCCATAGCTCTCTATCGTCATAAGCCAACAGGACCTGGCGCGCGAAATCATCGGCCGTATCGCCTATCAGTACATCTTCTCCATCAACGAGGCCCATGCCCTCGGCAGCTATTGTGGTAGCGACTACCGGAACGCCAAAAGACATGCTGCTGTTTATTTTGCCTTTTACTCCGGCACCAAACCGCAACGGAGCGACTGATAATTTTATGCGGCTAAAATAGGGCTCAATGTCAGAGACGAAGCCGGTGACTATGATATTTTTGCTTTCCCTCGCAAGCAACTCCTCCGGCGGATGGGAACCCAGTATGTAAATGCAGATTTCGGGACGCTGCGCGATTATTAACGGAAATATTTTGGCGATAAAATATTCCATTGCGTCACCATTAGGTGGATGTTCAAATCCGCCAATAAATAAAATATCTTTACGTTGGTCAAAGTTGTAACTGGTTTCATAGTTGATGTGAATATTTGATAAAAGCGCCACATCGATTGCAGCGTCTTCCTGCTTTAGCAAATCTAGCTCCACCGGACTTACTACTACGGTCACGTCAGACTTGCGTGCAATACCAAGTTCCTGTTCCTTACGCTTGTTTGCTTTCTCCATTAGTGCCGTGTCTTCAGCAATCTTTGCTTCTCGCTGCTCTCTTAAGAAATGCAGATCCACCGTATCAAAAATGACCTGTGCGTTTGGGCAGTAGCTTCGCACATCATCGATGTGACTTGCCGCCACATTCACGCGGCTCAGAATTACTACACTAAACCGATTACCAAACTCTCGCAGGTAGGACTCGATCGATTCCACGTAGGGATGATATTGCAACTCAACGCCAATACGCTGTAGCTGCCTGCTGTAATGAGCCTGATATTCAAGGTTGTTGGTCATGAAAGTGATTTTGTAAGCAAGATTCATTAGTATTTTTAAAATACTGAACATGCGCAGGGACCCGGAATCATTATCGGGCATTATCATTCTTTCATCTATTATCAGGACGCGCTCTGCCGTAGATCGGTCCTTTGCCAGGTTAGGATCTTTTCCTGGTACACCGTGGATTTGTAGTTGATCTTTCCAGCGCTCGAAGAATTTTTTATGGTTATCAAGCTGGTATTGCTTGGCGCCCGAATCCGTATCTGTACCCGAGGTCACACCTTCGAAGTGAATTACGCAGGCGTTCGGTTGATAGTACACTTTTTTTCCAGATTGCCTGACCTTGAAGGCCAGATCAGTATCTTCGTAATAAGCTGGCGCATAGAGTTCATCGAACATGCCCAGGGCTGCAAAGCTTTCTCGTGGAATCATGAGACAGGCTCCGGAACAGTAATCAACTGCCCGGGCATAACAGTAGTCGGGCTTTTCGGGATCGTCATTTCTGCCATAGTTCCAGGCCGTCCCGTTCTGCCACACAATGCCGCCGGCTTCCTGCAAATCGCCATTGGGGTACACCAGTTTCGCACCAACCATGCCCGCATCAGGAAAATTAGCAAATGTCTTATGCATTTCTTGCAGCCAGTCTACCTGCACTTCAGTGTCATTGTTCAGGATCACCAGATAATCACCAGCGGCCTCTTTGGCGCCGAGATTAATCGAGCGGATGAAGCCCTGATTTTTTGCATTGTTAATTACCTTCAATCCAGACATTTGCTTTAGCATCTTCCCAGTCTCATCCGTAGACTGATCATTCACTACAATAATTTCATAATCTGGCTCACTGGATGTGTTATCGAGAATGGATTTCAGGCAATGAAAGGTATAGAGATGTTTGTTGAAAACAGGAATGACAATAGATATTAATGGATTTGACGCGGGGGGGAATTTTAATGCCTTATAGGCCTTTGCGATCGAATGCTCTACCGGGGCAGTGCTGGAAATAGTCTGTTCGTTCCTGGAGTTTTTTTCATGGATTTCGCGAAATACTCCGGCCATGCCCCGTTTCTTCCATATTCCAAAAGCCGTGGAAACCTGGCGCAAAGGTCGAGAGTAGCGCCAGCTCCTACTCTGGTAAATCCGCTGTAGTTCAGCCTGCAGTTGCTTGACAACTTTTTCATAATCGCTCTGTAGATTTGTTAATTGCCTGCTATATTCAAGTTGATTATCCCTGGTAAGCCGCTCCCAATCTGCCTGGATTTTTTCGATCTGCTTTATCTGATCGAGCTGCATCTTTTCAATTTGCGCTACATAGTCACGCTGCATCTTTTCCTGATCAAGCTGCATCTTTTCGATTTGTGTAATATAGTTTCGCTGCATCTTTTCCTGATCAAGCTGCATCTTTTCGATTTGTGTAATATAGTTTCGCTGCATCTTTTCCTGATCAAGCTGCATCTTTTCCTGATCAAGCTGCATATTTTCGATTTGTGTAATATAGTTTCGCTGCATCTTTTCCTGATCAAGCTGCATCTTTTCGATTTGTGTAATATAGTTTCGCTGCATCTTTTCCTGATCAAGCTGCATCTTCTTCAAACGTTTTTCGCGGTTTCGAATAGCCTCGTCTAATTGTTCTTGCAGATCTATCGCCTGTTGCGCCCGCGCATCCAGATGTTTCCGCGTCTTCTCAAGATCAGTAGTAAGTTTGCCCAGTTGTTCTTGCAGATCTATCGCCTGTTGCGCCCGCGCATCCAGATGTTTCCGCGTCTTCTCAAGATCAGTAGTAAGTTCGCCCAGTTGTTCTTCTCTTATCTTTAAGTCATTGATTCTCGCATCCACAAGTTGTTGCAGGTGGCTCACTTTTGGATAGCTTCTTGCTCTATCCAATACATCGATTAGCTCTGTAGTGCTCCATAACGGGTACCATTTTTGATAGATCATTTCCCGATATTTCAACTCCAGATCGTCATCACTTTTTGAGCCAAATCCACTTTGAGTTGAAACTCGGTAATAGGCAGACTTCTTATCGAGAAAATAGAACTCAGTATGACCGGAAACCTGCAGCCAAAAGTCCCAGTCTTCCAACCACTCAAAATCCCTATCGAATCTGCACCCTGACTCGAGCAATTCTCTGGAAAATAAAACCGAATGTATTGGTATGTAGTTCTCGACTAGTAATCGGGCTCGATCATAGGCAAAGTCAAACAACGAGTTTGTTTGCCAGCAATCGTCAACCATCTCTACACACTCTGTTGCGCTATATACCGCCTTGTACTTTTTATTTTTCACCAGAATGTCAAGCAGGCTTGCGATGTGATCTTTATCCACCCAGTCGTCATCATCCAGAAACATAATAAATTTACCGGTTGCGGCATCCAGCCCGGCATTAGCCGCAGCAGATCGACCCTGATTAGACTCGAAATTGATAGTCTTTTTCTGACTTATCGCTGGACTGTCTTTAACATCGATTACTGATTCAACAGCACAGCCCCCGTCATTAACAACGATGAGCTCAACATGCTGATGACTCTGATTGGATACCGAGTCAATAGCGTTTGACAACATCTCAATACGGTCTTTAGTGCGGATTATTACGGTAACCAGATGTGAAGGCATATCTATGATTAGGGAGTCTCTGATAAAGTAGTTTCGAATGGAGTGCAATGATACCGGATTTACACAGCGCACGAAAACCTTTACTCTCTCTGCGTTCTTCCCCAACCACTGCAGCAGAAACAGACCTAAGCCCGGGCAGTCCCATGACTCAAGTAGTGCTGGACACTATTTCAATTAGAGATTTCGCGGACTATCAAAATCACCTGTTCGCTATTCGGGAAGTGAACGAGTCGCGTTTCAAATATGAGCTTGGTCTACTTAGCGGTGCTGACGAAACTGTGACCCCTGGTTTTTGCTACGTCTGTCAGCATCAAGTTGATTTCCTGATCGATTTTAAACATGCCGGCGAGCATTACGAAGGCAATATTCGCATTCCAAACTGGAGAGAAAGACTAGTGTGCCCGGATTGCCAGCTTAATAATCGAACACGCGCGTGCATTCATTTCCTGAATGAGAGCCTGCTTAGTAAGAGGTATGACTCCATCTATGTTACAGAGCAGGTAACGCCGTTATACACATCCCTTGCAAACTGCTTTCCCAAACTCATCGGAAGTGAGTACCTTGGCGATAGAATTCCCTATGGTTCGATCAATGAACAGGGGATCAGAAATGAAAGTATTACTCGCCTATCATTCAAAAATGATTCATTCGATTTTATCCTCTCTTTCGATGTATTCGAACATGTCCCCGAGTATTCGAAAGCACTGAAAGAGTGTTTAAGATGCCTGAAGAGTGGCGGCATTTTGCTGTTCACTGTGCCTTTCATTAGCGCGATTGAAGATAACCTGGTCCGGGCAACACTTGGTGCAGGCGGAGAACTTGTCCACCTGCTAGAGCCTGAATATCATGGCGATCCGGTAAATGATGAGGGCTGCCTGTGTTTCTACCATTTTGGCTGGAACCTGCTCGAAGAAATGCGAGCAGCAGGATTCGCTAAAGTTAATGCCCATTTGTACTGGTCGAAGCAGTATGGCTATCTGGGTGGTGAGCAATTGCTGTTTGCCGCCACCAAGTAATGACAATATGTTGTCCATGTATTACATCGTTAACCACCTCATGCCAGTTCAATATGGCACGGATAGGCGCGAATCACATCCAGTGCTCCTCTCTTTCTATCCTTATCAGACCTGATAAGCGTCGTTGTAAATCTAAATTTTTTACTCAAACCCCAGGCGTGTCCCCAGCCACTTTTCAACATCCTCAAACACTTCCCGTTTCTGCAGGTCATTGTGGGGTTCGTGAAAGCCATCCGGGTAAATTTTCAACTTCTTCTCAGTTGAACTGATCCTGTCGAAGAATTGCCGGGTGCCCGCTACAGGTATGATGCGGTCTGCTTCACCGTGAAACATAAATAGCGGAATGCCAATTTTAGAGGCATTTAGCTGGACACGTTCGATACAGTCCATAAATTCGACGCCAAACCGGGCGGAAATCTTCGAGCTAACCAGAGAGTCTTCACGGTAGGCTCGAACCACCTGTGGATCTCGACTAATACCTTGCACATCGATGCCATTTTGCAATGTCACCAGCGGCCAGAATACCGCAAGTAGCTTGCCAAGCCGCAGCAGCCATGGACTGACATCTGGCTGTGCCAGGGCCGGAGAGGAAGCTATCAGAGCCGAGATCGGCTTGCATCCCGCCAAACTCTCTCCGTTAAACGCCAGGTAATCCAGCGCAATCTGTGCGCCCATACTGTGTCCATAGAGAAAAAGTGGCTTGTCTGGATTTTGCTGTCGAACCAGCTGTAAAAAACAGCGCAGATCATCACGGTACTGCTGCCAGCCTGAAACATGGGATTTCCTGCCTCCTGACCTGCCGTGCCCGCGCAGATCGAAACCATAAAGGGCGTAATCCCTGTCAACGAAGTAATTAACGACGTTGGCATACCTTCCACAGTGTTCTCCGGCGCCATGAACAATGGCGAGCGTAGCTTTGTAAGCTTGCTCAGGGTACCAGGATTGAAAGTACAATCTGGTGCGATCTATACTGCTGAAGTTGCCTTCAGTGTGCCTCATGAGATCTCCTGTTTTCCGGAGTATGGACAACGGGGATTATGGGATCAAGCCAGCCGAGTTTTAACCTGTTAAACTACAAATACTCCCACGACAAAGATCAATGCCAGTATGAATGATACAAATTACCAACATATCGAGTTCGATGCCCAAATGCTCAAGAAGTACGATACGTTTGGACCGCGCTATACCTCCTATCCAACTGCCATTCAGTTTACTGAAAAATTCAGCGAGCAGGATTATCGCGATGAGTTGGAGCAGAGCAATGAGAGCAACAGTGCGCTGTCGTTGTACTACCACATTCCTTTTTGTGAATCGCTGTGCTTCTACTGCGCCTGTAACAAGATCATTACGCATACCCATGATCGAGCCATTCCCTATCTTGAACGCCTGCATAAGGAAGTTGGCATGCAGGCAGCACTGGTGGGGAATCAGCGTCAGGTTGACCAGTTGCACTTTGGTGGCGGCACGCCCACATTCTTAAGTGATGAGCAGCTATATCAATTAATGCAGTTAAACGACCAGCACTTTAAGCTGGCTCCGGTAGACGAGCGCGAGTTTTCTATCGAGATAGATCCCAGGTCGGTACGGGAAAATACCGTAGCTATTTTACGTGAATTTGGCTTTAACCGAATCAGCCTCGGCGTGCAGGATTTTAATGAACGGGTGCAAAAAGCGGTTAACCGGGAACAATCTATTGAGCAAACCCAGTCAGTAGTCGATGCCGCACGCGAATCGGGCTACCAGTCCATTAGCATGGATCTGATCTACGGCCTGCCTCATCAAACGGTGAAAAGCTTTTCCAAAACCCTGGATTTAGTCATCGCGATGCGCCCGGAACGTCTTGCCGTCTATAACTATGCCCATTTGCCCCATAGGGTAAAATCCCAGTCTCTGATTAAGGAGAAGGATTTACCCGATGCCGTTACCAAGCTTGGTCTGTTGGAGCTCACCATCAACCAGTTACAACAGGCTGGTTATGTGTATATAGGAATGGATCACTTTGCCCTTCCCGATGACGAGTTGGTCGTCGCCAAAAACGACGGTTCCTTGCAGCGTAATTTTCAGGGTTACTCAACCCATGCCGATACGGATATGATCGCGATGGGCATTACCGCAATCGGCAAAATCAATAACTGTTATAGCCAGAATCATCGCTTCGAGGGCACGTACTTTGAAGCCATCGACGCCGGTCAGCTGGCAATATTTCAGGGCTACCGTTTATGCGACGATGACAAGTTACGCCGCGAAGTCATTCAGGCTCTAATGTGCCAGGGCATTGTGGACTTTCAAACTATCGCAAAGCAGTTTGACATAGAATTCTCCACCTACTTTGCCGACGAACTGGAATGTTTATTGCCGCTGGCGAAGGATAATCTACTGCAATTTGATGACAAGCAGATTGTAGTGCAACCATTCGGACGTTTGCTGTTGAGAAATATTGCTATGGTGTTTGATATTTATCAGCAACCGGCAAAGCAACAGCAGTTCTCACGTGTTATCTAGTACCTCGACCAGGGTTAATTTTGGAGTGCAGAGTTCACCAGTATGTTCAGTGTCAGGCGCAGTAACGCAGGCCTAGCACCGCTAAGTCAAGTTGCTGAAACGCCATCGCTAATTCCCGGCCAGGAGTCGGCACAGATAATCACAAACGTCGCTACCCTATGTCCTCTTCCAGAAAATTAGTGATCTACGCAGCACTCACCGGCAATACATTGATTGCTGTCATGAAATTTATTGCCGCGTCTATTACCGGCAGTTCGGCCATGTTTTCTGAGGGGATACATTCAGTAGTGGATACCGGCAATCAGGTATTGCTACTACACGGATTGAAGCAGGCACGGAAGCCCGCTGACGAACGATTCCCATTTGGTCACGGCAAGGAAATTTACTTCTGGAGTTTTGTGGTCGCTATATTGATCTTCGCCGTTGGCGCGGGCATTTCGATTTATGAAGGGATTCACCGTTTATCAGATCCGACCCCGCTTGAAAATATTCTGATCAACTACATCGTGCTTGGGCTCGCCATCGTATTTGAAGGTGGTGCCTGGTATTTCGCCCTGCGAGAATTCAAGCAGGTAAAAGGCAATTTGGGATATATAGAAGCAGTGAAACAGGGAAAAGACCCCACCATGTTTGTCGTCTTGTTTGAAGACTCGGCAGCCATGCTGGGATTGCTGATCGCACTGGTTGCCACCTTTCTATCCGATAGTACCGGGAATTTATATCTGGATGGAATAGCCTCTATCATTATCGGGTTGATACTGGCCGGTACTGCTACCTGGCTAGCGCTGGAGACCAAGAGCCTGTTAATCGGTGAAAGTGCCAATCCCCAAATTGTCGATGGTATCAAGGAGCTGGTGCAAGACTACAACAATATAGAGCACGTCAGTGAAGTGCTAACCATGCACATGGGACCAGAATATATCCTGGCAAATCTCAGCGTTGATTTTTCGGATGAGGCAACTGCAAGTGAAGTTGAGGAAACTATATCCGAGCTCGACGCGGCAATAAAAAACAAGTACGAGAATGTAAAACGGATTTTTATTGAAGCGGAGGCCTGGCATTCGAATTTACAACCGCAGCCCCCAGGAGAGTAATAGGGCTTCGATCCAGACTATCTCGCTATACTGGAAGTCATGAGCGCAGTACACCTATAGATAATTATACTGTCCATCCATGCTGTTAGGGAGCCTCTGAACAAGTATATGACTACTCTGGCCTACAGCCAATGTCGCTATCAAGGCGCACCGGCGCAGGAATGTGTCGACCTTTCAAGCCGGTGCAACGCCGAGAGCGGGAGTGGCTGTAGGCCCCTTCGGGCGGGCTCTGTTGTTCCATCGAGGCTTGATGCCACATCGATATGCCCCTTATGCATTTCAACAATAGATTTCGAACTCGCCAGACCCAATCCACTGCTATCCACTTTAGTTGTAGCAAAAGCTTCAAATACTTTTCCTTCAATTTCTTTGGGGAGCCCCTCTCCCTGATCCGCTATTGACACTTTGACATAGCGCCCTGGTTTGAGACCTGAATTAACAAGCAGTTCAGAATAGACATTTTGTGCGGTCACCGTAATTTTTCCACCGTTGGGCATTGCTTGCTGCGCATTTATAACCAGATTATTGACCACCTGGCTGATCTGTCCAGGATTCATGATTACGTGCCACAAGTCCGGGGCTATTTCAATTTTGTGACTCACCTCAGATTCATGTAGCGACAGGGATACACTTTTTCTTAATAGATTGCCCATATCGGTATATTCCAGCTTCGATCCTTGGATGCTGGAAAATTCTACCAGCTTTTGCGTCAAGTCGCTTAACCAGGATGCTGCCGCTTCAGTCTTATCTAAATACTCATCGCATGCGCTTTGTGACGTGGCTGATCTTGCCAGATTCAGATTGCCAATGACGCCGGCTAAGGAATTACTAAGTTCATGCGCGATACCACCAACTAATGTGTTAGCTGATTCAAGTTTTGCGACTTTCAATAGCTCGCTTTCGATCCTCTCGTTATCCGTATTATCAACTATTGATGTAAACACTCGCTGAATGCCCGAAACATCAACACTGAAACTGGTAACGCTACAGACTTGCTCCTCACCTGTTTTTGTAAGCAGGTTTATTTTGCTTTGTATCGGATTACTATTAGCTTTGACTTTCTCAATAACCTCAGTTAACTCGACCTGGCCTGAGTCTCCAAATATTCCCAGATTTGCAAGAGTACTGCCTACAATTTCATCTAACGAACAGTCAAAATTACTCAACCAGGCGGAATTAGCATAAACAATGGCGCCAGTTGTTATATCTGTCATGCAACAGGGACTTTTGTTCGAATGAAAAAATATCGAGAAGAGTTCAACAGAGCTTCTCAATTCCTCAACCAATAATCTCTGGGCCGTTATGTCGCGTGTTGTCCCCTGTATTGCGATCATCTCACCACGGGAGTTCAGAACTGGAGCTGAGCACATCTCCCCAACAAACTCTGAGCCATCCCTGCGTTTATAAACCAGGTCAAATCTGATAGCCTCATTGCCAAAATTCCCCCCCCCTTGCGTTTACCCAGGGACTCAACAATTTTATCAATACTTTGCTTAGTAAATAATAGCGGTGCATATTCCTTAAATGGCCTGCCGATTAGCTCCTCTGGATCGAAGCCAGTCATAGTTTTAAGTGAGGGGCTGAGGTAAGTGAATACTGCATCTGGCGTTGCACGCCAAACCCAGTCAACTGACTGGTTAAGTACATCGTGAAAGATTTCTTCGTTCGTATTCTGAGAAGGCAATTCGCTCATAACCGCTCCTGTTCTCTACAGCAGTACCACTACAGTTGTGTACTAGATCGTCACTTGCCAACAAGCAGAATTTGAGCGTATGCATTTAAGTCAAATTCGCGAGGTCCGCCAAAGTAATTCTAACTAGAAGAATTGTCAATCAATGGTGATCAACATTCTGTTGAAGTAATATAATGCCACGATAAAAAAGTATAAATAGCACAAAAGTGAGGCTATTGCTGATGCGTAAATCCATTCAACTGGACGTGTTCACCGACTACGTCTGACCCTGGTGTTATCTCAGTACAGTTAGTATTGAAAAACTCAAGGTAAATTACCCGGTGGAAATTCGCTGGATTCATTTCCCCCTGCATCCGGAAACCCCGCAGGAAGGCAGATCGCTGGAGATGCTATTTGCCGGTCGAGACATCAAGCCCCTCAAGGAGCGCATGACGGGATTGATGAAAGAAGCCGGTCTACCTTATGGCGAGCGCACACACACTTACAATAGCCGTCTAGCCCAGGAACTGGCCAGCTGGGCAGATACGCAAGATGGCGGCGAAACCATCCACGATGCATTGTACGCGGCCTACTTCGTGGACAATATTAATATAGGAGATCTGGATAAACTGGTAGATATCGCTGCAAAAATCGGTCTCGATGCCCCGGAGGCTCGGCGGATATTGGAAGAACGGATTTTCGAGGAGCAGGTCGATGGGGACTGGCAACGTTCACGGGAAATCGGCGTGACCGGTGTGCCAACTTTTTATTGCAATGATCTGGTGGTAGTCGGTTGCCAGCCCTATGAGACGCTGGAAAAATTTGTGCTGCATTTAATGGATCAGACTGCGCGCGCCGAAGAATAGCCATCCAGAACCCAATTACGGGGACAGCTATCTAATTCCTAGTACCTCGACCCTCCCAAAAAGGTTTGCGCAATTCTGTCTTTAGGATCTTGTTAATGGGAGACAGGGGCATAGGCTCAGTACGAAATGTCATGCCGACTGGGCATTTATAGTGGGCCAGTTGTTCACGACAGAAGTCGATTAGTTCGCTTTCGCCAGCCTGTGCTTCCTCTTCAAGAATGACTATCCCATGTACTGCCTCACCCCAGGTTGCGTGAGGAATACCAATTACGGCACATTGTCTTACGGCAGCATGCCCCGACAGCACATTCTCCGCTTCGATGGGGTACACATTCTCACCACCTGTGACAATCATGTCCTTGATCCGCCCTTCCAGAAATAAAAATCCATCATCATCAAAATATCCCGCATCGCCGGTGTGATACCAACCCCCTTTAAGTGCTTCTGCAGTGAGATCCGGTTTGCGCCAATACCCTGTCATCACATTTTTACCCCTCACAAGTATCTGACCAGTCTCACCTGCCGGCAGTTTGTCATCATCCTCATCAGCAACAATTACTTCAACATGGGGCACAGTCCGACCCACTGAAGCCAGCCTGCCAAAGTCTGGCCTGTCTAACACATGATATTGGGAGTCCATACTGGTAACAATGGGTGAGGTTTCGGTCATGCCGAATGTCTGAAATATTTCAGTACTGGGAAAGGCTGCGATGACTTTACGCAGCAGTGCCAGAGGCATGGGCGCCGCACCATAGGCAATCATCTTAAGTGAAGACAGATCGAAGGTAGAAAAATCGGGGTGATCGAGCATCATTCGTAACATCGTCGGAACGAGAGTCATCGAATTGATCCGGTAAGTTGCAATGCACTGCAACAACTGTCGCACATCAAACCTGGGGAGAATAACACAATGACCACCCAAAGCGGTACAGCTGAACACGCGAGAGCCGGCAGAAAGATGGAACATGGGTCCAGCAATTACAAAACACCAACCCTCCTGCATCCGGTAAAGAGGGACAGAACAATCCGTATTGGCTTTAAAATTGATATTGCTCAGCATTACTCCCTTGGAACGACCGGTTGTGCCACCGGTATAAAAAACAATGACTGTTTCGTTATCCTGACTAGGCGTCAATTCAGTTACCTGTAATTCAGCAATCGATTGTTCGTAGGAAATCATTCCCTGTGGTGTTATCGTGCTTCCGCAAAAGATAAGTGATCTAATACCCGGACAGGCTTCCCTGATTGCCCTTGCCTGTTCCACAAAATGCTCATCTACAATTAATACACTGGGCTGGGAATCTTCAACACACTCGATCATTTCACGGACTGACAGGCGATAGTTCACTGGAACCAGGATCGCACCGATTAGCGCTGGGGAGTAATAGCATTCAAAAAATACGGCAGAGTTGAGCCCGAGAAATCCGACTCTATCGCCGTTACCTACACCCTCACGTTGCAACAGGGCAGCAGACTGCTTGCAGCGCGTTGCAGTCTCGACCCAGCTTTGCGTTTTACCTGCAAAGGTGATCGCCGGCTTATCGGGCCATGTGCGTTCCGCTCGTAACAGCAATTCGCAGATTTGCACGGGTTGATTATCTGGATCAGTCATGTGTTTCAGATTATAGGAGGCCAGCAACTATTTCCCGGTCGTGTAACTCGCCGATTTCTGTGCTGGATAATTTCAGTATGTCGGCAAGAATTTCGTCCGTGTGCTGACCAAGCCGCGGGGCTGGCTGGACTGTATCTCTTTCGCCAGCACTAAAATAGAGAGGACTCGATGGCATAAGATAAGATCCAATCCCGGGCTGCTCAACCTGACTGAACAGTGGATTTTCTTCACTACAATCGATATCAGACTCTACCATTTCCGTGATCGACTGATAGGGCCCCCAACAGGCCCTGGCATTGTTCAGTGCCGCCGCCACTTCTACAAAAGGTCTCTCCCGAAACCAGGGTGCAAATAATTTTTCCAACTCTTCCCGTGCCTGGAAGCGATCGCCTTCCCTGGTAAAATCAAGACGCAAGTTCGCTGCCAGTTTTGCAACACCTGACTCAGTTCCGGTCACGGCCACTATGGCCATCCATTGATTGGGCGTCACGCCCACCACCATAACCCGCCGGCCGTCATTGCAGGCAAAGTCATGGCCGAATGTGCCAAATATGTGATTGCCCACGGGTTGCCGTGCCTCGCCATTGATAGTCGCTTCGGCAATATAACCAAGATGGCCCATCGTAGCCAATGCCACATCAGCCAACGCCAGCTTGATGAATTGACCGGCACCGGTGAGCCTTCTATGGCGCTCTGCGGCCAGAAGTCCAAGCGCTATGTGCTGCCCGGCAATAACATCCCAGGCGGGAAAGGGATTGTTCACTGGTTTGCCATCTTCGCCGGCACTAAGCAGAGGAAGTCCGATTTTTGCGTTGACCGTATAATCCAATGCACTATTGCCAAATCTGGTTCCAACGAGATTTAAATAAATCAGATCCTCGCGCCGGGCCCGCAGTCTTTCTTCGGCAAGCCAGCCCCTGGCAGGGAAATTGGTGACAAATAGACCGGAGTCTTCACCTTCCGCGGTAATCAGTTGCGTAAGCAATTCCTGCCCTTCGGGCTTTTTAAAGTCCACAGCAATAGAGCGCTTGCCCTTGTTAAGGCTATGCCAATAGAGACTGTGACTGTCTTTTGTGCCAGTAGCTTTGGTAACCGGCCAGCGCTTGTAATCGATACCGCCACCGATTGGGTCGAATCGAATGACATCGGCACCAAGTTGTGCCAGTGTCATGCCACCTGAAGGTGCAGCAATAAAAGCGCTGCCCTCGACGACTCTCATTCCATCCAGAATATGTTGCAACCCCTGCTCCCAAGTCGCTTTAGCCTAATTGTAGATAGCCGTTGTTGATCACAAGCTTTCCCTGCTCCTGTGAATGACAACGAAATGCGACTTCGTTTCCATTACGCCAAATCTCGGTGCGAATCGTGTCTCCCGGATAGACCGGCGCTGAAAACCTCAGGCGCATTCTTTTAAATTTTGCGGGATCATAGTCACAACAGGTCTTCACCAGGGCATGGGTCAGTACGCCCAGCGTACAAAGCCCATGAAGAATCGGTGCTTTGAATCCTGCATTTTGTGCAACCGGTGGCGATGCGTGCAGTGGATTAAAATCTCCGGATAACCTGTAAAGCAGCGCCTGCTGTGGCAGGGTTGGAAGATCACAGACTTCATCAGGCTCGTGATTCGGTATGAGATCAGTTTTTAGACTGGCTTTTTTCGGACTACCAAAACCACCATTGCCACGGGCCAGTATAGTCGTAATAAGTGTGCACAGATCCTCTCCGGTTTCCACATTTCGCACAGTACGATCACTAACGATAAGCGCACCGGCCCGTTCTCCCTTATCAATAATTTCCGTAATCCTTGATGTCGCCTCCACGGTTGCGGCCACCGGTAAAGGTCTATGCAGGATTATTTCCTGCCCTGCGTGCAATACCCTTACCCAATCAAGACCGGTATCATCTTCTTTTGCCCAGAAACCAGGATGACCTAAGATTACCGCCTGGCTTGGCAGCACTTTTAATCCGTCTTCATAAACGAAGCGCAGACACTCTTCATCCAGCGGATCGATACCCATCCCGACTCCCAGTGCATACAAAATACTGTCTTTTTCCGTGTAGCTGTGGCGAATCGTCGGGAACTTGCGGTTCAGTAATTTTTCGTATTCCATTGTCTTTTTATCTTTATTTTCGTTTAATTTATAAACTGCCAGAGCAGTGTCTTTTTCTCACATCGGGTCCCAGCTAAACACATCGCCCGATCGCTCTAGAGGAAGAAAATCTGCTCTGAATGAAGGAATAGCCCTTTCGATGACAGCTTCGGGTGTCCAGTTATCTGCAGTGTGAGCCGAGCGGATGGGTCGGGTTTGACTGAACAAAAATATTTCGTTCTTACGTACGCCAAAAATCTGCCCACTTACATCCTGAGCGGAATCGCTACAGAGCGCCACGGCAAGCGGTGCGATTTTCTCTGGGGTCATCTGTTGTATCTTCGCCACACGGGCTTTTTCCTCTTCGGTGTTGGTGGGGATCGTACCGATCAATCGACTCCAAGCAAACGGGGCAATACAGTTCGATCGCACTCGAAAGCGCCCCATGTCCAGTGCCATGGATTTGGAAAGGCCGACTATGCCCATCTTTGCTGCCGCATAGTTAGCCTGACCGAAGTTGCCGATCAGACCCGAAGTTGATGTCATATTGACGAAGGCACCGCTGGTTTGGGCGCGGAAGTGTGTAGCAGCGGCGCGACTTACATTGAAGGTGCCCTTGAGATGCACGTTAATAACCGCATCGAAATCTTCCTCGGTCATCTTATGAAAGATGGCATCGCGTAGATTACCGGCGTTATTTACCACTGCATCGATGCGGCCAAAATAGTTGATGGCAGTTTCGATAATCTCGTGTGCCGCATCCCAATCGCAGACGCTGGCATAAGATGCAATCGCTTCGCCACCGGCGTTTTTGATTTCGCCGACGACTTCATCTGCCGGGCTTTGATCGTTTCCAGACCCATCTTCAGAACCACCCAGGTCGTTAACCACAACCCTGGCCCCGTGTGCGCCTGCCAGCATGGCGATGCCACGGCCTATCCCGCGACCGGCCCCGGTTACTACGACGACCTTATCTTGTAATATTTGCGTGCTCATTGTTTACAATTTTTCCTTGTGGGTTCAGGCATAAAATCTTGCTAGCTGAATTAGCTGTCTTGACGAAAATTATTTCCTTCTCTTAGCTATTGGCTATCAAATCTCTCGCAATCACTTTTAGCGCCAGAATCTCTTCCGCCCCCTCAAATATGGACAGGACTCTTGCATCCACGAAGAAACGACTGACTGCAGACTCCTCGGCATAGCCCATCCCGCCATGAATCTGTACGGCTTCGCGGGTAATCCATTCGGCGGCACGACAGGAAAAAAGTTTCACTAAACTGGCTTCCATCTGGCCTTCCCCTTCGTCCATCAGTTCGGCCACGGCGTAGCTGAATTGTCTTGCGGCGGTCAGCGTTGCCAGCATTCGCAGCAGCTTGATCCGGGTAAGTTGATAATCCCCAACAGCTTTGCCAAATGCCTGTCTTTCCTTGGCATAGATTAAGGATTTCTCAAAGGCCGCCTGCATGACGCCAGTAGCGCGGGCAGCAGTTTGAATACGACCGCCGGCAAATCCGGCCATGGTGTAATAAAAGCCCTTATCCACCCCCGCCTCTTCGCCAAGCAGGTTCTCTGCGGGGATAAAATAATCTTCGAAAAATAAATCAAATGAGTGCATACCGCGATAACCAATAGTGGCTATGGCTTTGCCGGTGAGTTTCCCACGATTCGTCGCTGGTCCAGTACTGTTGTCTTGTTCGTGTACAAACTCATGACCTGAATAGGCTGGCTTTTCCAGCATAAAAAGACTTAAACCGTTATGGCCTAGTGATTTATCTGCATTGGTGCGTGCCAAAACAACGAGTAATTCAGACTTGCCCGCGAACGTGCACCAGGTTTTACTGCCATTGAGTAGCCAGCCCCCTTCTACTGGTGTTGCCTTCAAGGCCACAGCGGCCACGTCAGAGCCGGTACCCGGTTCAGTAATGGAAATTGCACAAAGCATTTCACCAGCTGCTATGCGCGGCAACCATTTTTTCTGCTGCGCTTCGGTGCCGCCACTTAACAAGGCCTTAGCCGCAATCTCGGGGCGAGTAATGAGGCTGCCCGCCGCCCCCAGCGAGGCTCTGGAGAGTTCTTCGGTGACGACTATCATGGCTATACTATCCGGCTTATCATCCGGTTGCAGTCCACCGAATCGCGCCGGGATACAGGTGCCGAAGCAACCGAGTTCTGCTGCCGGCTGCAAAATAGCATCAGGAATGTCTCTGTCTTCCCGATGAATTTCCTCCGCAAGTGGCAGGACCACGTCATTGGCAAAGCGATAAAAGGTTTCTCTTACCAGTTCCTTTTCGGCATCGAGACTGGTCGGTAGCCGCAGCAGATCCTGTGCAATAATTTCCTCTGCCAACGCTGCCAGAGTGTTTGAATCCTGATAAGCACCGAGTAGAGAACTCACGGCCGGCTGGTGAAATATATCCAGTAACTCCGCCCTATTAATACCCAGTTCTGCGGACCTTGAATTCAAGCGCTGCATAACAGACTGAAACACATCTGCACTGAAGGAAAGTGCGATCTGGACAGTGGTTGCATTCAACGCCTGCAGTCCGAGCGCGTAGATATTCATTGCTCTGGCTGCGGCGATTTCTGCCGCGCAAAACGCCAGATCATAACTGGACTGCTGCCAGCCATCCAGCGAATCACCGTTGAGCTTGCCATCGCTATCCGTACATGCGGATTTAATCCTGCGCAAGCCGAAATTCATATAGCTCTCTAAGCTGCTCAATAGTTCGCCGACACCCGCAAGTTGATCTGGCGGTTCCTGGGTCAGCGAAATTTGATTAGAGGATTTCATAGCGCAGCAAAGCGATTGATTTATGGTATTTATAATGAAGGCACTCTATTTACCCATTCACTAGTCATATGCCCCTATTATGGAGATGCTACAGATATTCTGATGGGGGAATCCACCCAGATTATGATTTAGCCCCAGAGTTGGATCGGCCAGTTGTCTGTCACCCGCGCGACCCTGAAACTGTAGATAATTTTCATAGATCATACGCAACCCCGATGCGCCGATAGGATGGCCAAAACACTTAAGACCTCCGTCGATTTGACAAGGCGTGTTTCCGTCTGCATCAAATTTACCGTCCAGCACATCGTTCACCGCATGACCTTCGTCGGCCAGTTGCAAATCCTCCATAGTCACTAACTCGGTAATCGAAAAACAGTCATGCACTTCAGTCATGCTGAGTTCTTTTTTGGGGTCTTTGATACCGGCCTCATCGTAGGCACGCTGAGTGGCGATCCGGGTGGTTTTAAGATAAGAGCCGTCCCAGCTTTCATGACCTGATTCTGTTCCGTTGGAAACTGCTAACTGCAATGCTTTGACTGAAATCCGATTGTCCTTACCCAGACTCCTGGCGATCTCAGGTGTAGTCACAATTGCACAGGCGGCACCGTCGCTGACCCCACAGCAATCGAACAGGCCAATTGGCTCGGCTATATACGGCGCATTAATAGCCTGCTCCTCGGTTATCGCACGGCGCAAATGGGCTTTGGGGTTCTTTGTGCCATTAGCATGGCTCTTCACAGATACATGAGCCATCGCTCTCTTAAGATCGGCCTTATTGAGCCCATGTTTGGCCCGATAGCCAGTTGCCAGTTGTGCAAATGCACCAGGCGCTGAGAGGTTAGGCCAGTACATATCATTTTCCACACCTCGTGTTCGTTGCGGCAGGCCGCCGTAGCCGGTGTCTTTCAATTTTTCTACCCCCAGTGCCAGCGCGATATCACAGGCGCCAGATGCCACAGCATAGACGGCACCGCGGAATGCCTCGGTGCCTGTGGCACACATGTTTTCAACCTTGGTCACGGGAATGTAATTAAGACGCAGAGCAATCGCCAATGGCATGGCGCTGGCCCCTACACCGAACGCATCAATTCCAGCACCAAACCAGGCCGCCTCTATCTGATTTCTTTCTATTCCTGCATCCTGTATGCACTCTTCAAATGCTTCCACCATCAAATCGGAAGGACTGGACTCCCAGCGTTCACCGAATTTGCTGCAACCCATTCCGAGGATTACTACTTTGTCTTTTATTCCGCTTGCCATTGGTTCACACCTTCTTTGGTTTGTTCTTTGGTTTGTTCTTTAATTTGATCTTCGTTTATCAATTTGATCAAAGTGGCGATGCCTTCCAAAAATATTTTCTGAAGCCACGCTGACTGTCGAATTGCTTGATTCTAAAATGCATACTCACTTTCGATCCCGAATCGATTGAACCTTCTTCCACTTCGGTAAAGTCCATCATCAACTTGCCGCCACCATCGAACTCTACCATGCCGAAATAGGCGGGTGGGCTCCAGTCAAACGTGAGGCGATCCGCTGTCCAGGTTTTCACTGTGCCTGTCTTGTCAGAAAAAATGGCGTCATCCTGACTCTCCAGAGCATTGCATTCGGGATTCACACAGTACTTCTCTTTAGGGATCTGCACAGTGCCACACTCACGACACCTGCCCCCGATGAATGCTGTCAGTAAATCTTTACGGCGATTGTAGCCGGATAAAAATGTTTGTTTGTCTGCTTCGCTGCGTTTGCCAATATCTCGTTCGATCAGATTGTTAAAACTAAGAAACCTGTTGTAGTTGTGCTCTTCCCGGCGTCGCGCCAGCGCGCCAGCAACTCCCAATAGGGGTTTACAATTTTCTATTTGTTCGGTGGCGCGAAAAAGAAGCGCATCGCATCCCTGTCCAAATCCAACCAGCAGTATTAAATCCCCTGGGTTTGACTTTTCCAGCACACCGGCTAACAGCAATATCGGTTGTGCGACTCCGGCCACACCACAAGTAGTGATTTGATTATCTACTATTGCATCTACATTGATGCCAATTTTTTTTGCAACTGCTCCCGGTGTTCTTGCCTGATCAGTTGGCAGAATGAAGCGAGTGATATCCCCCGCACTGATCGCTGCACTATCGAGCAAGGCATTGACTGCCGCCGGAACACTCTTTAGAAAGCCCTCATCACGAATCCAGCGCTCTTCCCAATCATAATCGAATTCTGCATCCTGCCCTCTGTAGTGGTCCACGAAATCCTCTGCCCGGGTTTCTGCACCGAGGAACTCGGCAACAACGTCATCCGATCCCACAGTCACCGCAGCGGCTGCATCGCCCCATAGCATCTCGGCACGTGATCCTGCCTTGCTGCGTCGATGCTCCGAGCCAACCAGCATGGCATTGTTCTGAACATTGCTTTCCAACAAAGAGATTAATGCCGAAGTGGCAGCCCGCTGAGAGGCACTGATATCCATGGTACGAATGTGCTTATCCAGATTCAGGGCTTCGGTTACCACTACTGAATTCTGTCTATCCAGGAAGGGAAGCGTAGTAGACGCCAGGTACAAAGAGGCAACGGTATTATCCTTCAGTGCAGAGAGGCAATCCCGTCCAGCCTCTACAGCCATGGTAATGGTATCTTCATCCCAGTTGCAGATACTGCGTTCGCCCCTGGCCAGAGATTTTAAGCCTGCATCAAACCAGGTGTTGGCATCCGCCATCGCCTGTTTGCTTAGCCGGGCGCGGGGAATATAAGCGCCCCAGGCAGTAATACCAATCATACTGTTCTTCCAATTACCAACTTCATTATTTCCGAAGAGCCACCGTAGATGCGGCGCACTCTGGCATCCATATACAGGCGCGAAATCGGGTACTCACGCATATAACCATATCCACCGAAAAATTGCAGACATTCATCCACTATCTTGTTTCCGGTCTCGGTGGTCCATAGCTTCGCCATCGCACCCTCCTCCGGGGTCAATTTCCCTTCAATAATCTTACCCAGGCACTGATCCAGATAGGCCCAGCCTACGGCCAGGCTGGTTTTGATCTCTGCCAGCTTGAATTGAGTATTTTGAAATTCGAACAGCTGCTTACCGAAGGCCTTGCGCTCCTTCACATACTCGACAGTCAATTCGTAAGCACGTTGGGCCTCAGCAAATGCCCGACAGGCAATGGTGATGCGCTCGCGGGGCAGTTCGTTCATCAGTACGGCAAAACCGCCGCCTTCCTGACCCAGTAAATTGGAAACAGGCACCCTGACATCGGCGAAGAACAGCTCGGATGTATCGGCCGCCTTCTGGCCGATCTTGTCCAGATTGCGCCCACGCTGAAATCCTTCCCGTTCACTCTCAACCAGTATCAGGCTGAGGCCCCGGGCCCCCGCTGCCGGATCTGTGGAGCAGGCCAGAAGCACAAAGTCACAGTTCTGACCATTGGTTATAAACGTCTTCTGCCCATTGATAAGATATTCATCTCCTTCCCTGACAGCGGTGGTGCGCACCGCCTTGAGATCACTGCCGCACCCGGGCTCGGTCATGCCGATGGCGGCAATTGACTCACCGGTGACCATCTTCGGTAACCATTGGGCTTTCTGTTCTTCAGATCCATTATGGAGCAAGTAATAGGAGACAATATCGGAGGATACGGAAAAGCCTATGCTGGCACCGCCTATGGCATAGCCGACCTCCTCGGAAAGCACCATATTGTAGAGAAAATCGGCCCCGGGTCCGCCATATTTTTCCGGTATGCCGCAGCAGTGAAAACCCAGGGCACCGGCTTGTTCCCAGAACGCTCTCGGCAGCACACCATCGGCTTCCCATTGATCAATATTGGGCTCCAACTCCTCCCGGAAAAAACGCCGGGCATTGCTGCGAAACAGCTCATGGTCACTGCTGTAGATTGCTCGATCATGCATGTTTCTCTCCGCTTCAATCTATAGTCAAAGCTACAACTCTTTTCGCATCAATAAAGCGTCTTCGTGCTTAAACCGAAATTGCTCTATCGGTTCCCATCCAAGCCCTGTGTATAATCCACCCTGCAGGTTTTGAGTTTGCAGATACAAATGCGGTAAACCCCACCCCTGCGCAATCTCAACAATCTTCAACGATAGCTTCGAGGCTATTTTCATTCCTCTGAGGTGTTCGGCAACATACACACTGCCCAGCCAGTATTGTTTGTCGGGAAACAACTCTTCCACCTCCTGTAACTTCAAGGCGGCTGTGCCGACCGGAACACCATCAGCCATCGCGAGAATATGAATCGGCAAATCATCTTTGCTTAACGATGCCGCAAGCTGCTCAACATTTTTTTCCAGATTGGGAACCATGCGATCCGCCCACACACTATACCACCACAGCACGACGAGGGGCGTGTCCTCAGGGCGATCTGCAAGGTATTCGAACTCGATGTTCACTCGGCTCTCTGTTCCCCTATTTGTCCATAAAAGAATTACTCATTGTATTTCAGAGGCTCCTATACTTTTTCTTTATCAGAATTGCGTAAATCTTTAGCGAATCAGGAGTAAAATTTTACTGGTGGGTCGAGAGTAGCTTCCCTTGTGATTTCAAGGCTGGACGTTGAAACATCACTCAGTAAGCTGAATACGCTCCATATCTTCCATCTGACTATAACTGGAGGTAATAACACGATCGCCTTGTTGTAATCCTTCACGTACTTCGACGAAACGGTTGTTGCGCCGGCCTACTCGAATGTCGCGCCGGGTGGCGTATTCGCCACTCGCATCGACCACAAACACCCAGTTACCACCGGTGTCCTGAATAAAACCACCCAGGGGCAGTAGCAAAGACTCGACCGGATTGCCCAGGGTTAATTCCATCTGCAGCGTTTGACCCCGGCGTATGTCTGTCGGTGTCAATCCTTCGAATACCAAATCCACTTCGAAGGTTCCTTCGGTGATTTCTGGATAGACTTTAATAACTCTAGCGTTAAATTCCCGACCCGTAAGTGTAAAGTTAGCGGTTTGATCGGGCGAGACCCGGGATACATAGAACTCGTCAATCTGGGCCACCACCTTGTATTGATCGACAACATCAATCTGCCCCAGGCGTTGACCAGCCTGTTTGCTTTCACCGATCTCCACCGGCAACGAGGTCAGCTGACCGGCAATCGGTGCGCGTATCAGCAGGCTTTCAAAACTGCTCTGAGAAACTTCGAGATTTTCTTCCAGTTTGTCTATCTGGGTCTCTATCTGAATCAATCTGGTTTCGCGAATCCTATTTTTCAGTTTCTGCCTTGAAAGGTGATTGGCGAGCACTTTTTCCATGTAATCCAGTTCATCGACTATCGCATCGTATTCCTCTTCCGATACCAGGCCGTTTGTAACCAATTCCGCCTGTCGGGCTTTTTGCCGCCCTAACACCTTAATTCGATACTCGGCATCAATAATCTGCCGTTCTGTACTCAGCCTTGTCGTTTCGAAGCCATCGGTGATATCGCCGATCCTGTTTATCTGTTCCGTGATGCTGGTATCATTCTGTGCTGCCTGCAGGCGTAGATTGGTGTTGCTCAGTTGTAACAAGGGCTGTCCCGCTTCCACAAAACTGCCTTCCTCGATGAAGACTTCTTCCACAGCACCGCCATTTACTGCGTCAAGAAAGACACTGTTAAAAGGCTGGATGGCTCCACGAATCGGGATGAGATCTTCGAAGGCACCTTGTTGAACGGTTGAGATAATAAGCTGCTCGGCCGGAACGCGGTAAGTGCGTATAGCCGCGTCAGCCAGCAAACCATAGACAAACCAGCCGCCTGTTCCGGCAACAATGGTTATTAATCCTCATTGCCAGAAGCCCCATTTCTTCTTTTCTATTTTACGATCCATTGCCATAGCGACAAATTATAACCCCGTTTCCGGTTTTAAACCCAATTAGTGCGCACAGAAATCTTAGAAAACCTTCCTGGCCAGTAAGGCAACAATACGAAACTGACTATACAACTCCCGATCGATTGCCGAATAAGGGGCGGATATTATTGCCACCAGAACAGTTACTCATGGCGCAATGACAAGGTAGGATTGACATTCGCTGTTATTGTCGCCAGAACTCCCACGGTGAGAGAAGCAATGGCCCATGCCAACAATGCAGCAAAGATAAAGATACCGATTCCCATAGAAGTGCGGTAAGCGAAATTCTCTAACCAGCCACTCATGAAATACCAGGCAGCAGGCCAGGCCAGCACATTGGCAATTAGCACAAGCTTGGTAAAGTCTCTGGTAAGCAGTGACACAATCCCCACGACGCTACTGCCCAGAACCTTACGAATTCCTATCTCCCGGGTGCGTTGTTCAGTTAGATACGATGCCAGGCCTGTTAAATTGCATCCAAAAGTGACCCACTAAGCCCATATATTTGCACCCAAAATTGACCCACGTGTAACCCTGTCCTGCTGACGAACTAGCAGGAGACAAAAGGAGTGATAGACGTGGCATTATTG
>Ga0187827_10000109_pt1 | contig 126588 bp, 108 predicted proteins | sample ETNtaG_39_FD_167969 | JGI IMG/M metagenome (GOLD analysis project Ga0187827, IMG submission 167969) | Marine microbial and viral communities from oxygen minimum zone, Eastern Pacific Ocean - ETNP2014_SV_150_PacBio MetaG (Illumina Assembly) | ecosystem: Environmental > Aquatic > Marine >... | reverse complement strand
AGATGGCGCAGCATCATCGCTGCGGTGAGTATCTGGGCCATGGGGTTGGCGATCCCCTGCCCCGCGATATCGGGCGCAGAACCGTGGGTCGGTTCGAACATGGAAGGCACCGTTGTGTCGGGGTTGATGTTGGCACTGGACGCGAGCCCCATGCTTCCGGTGATGATTGCGCCAATATCGGTGATGATGTCACCGAAGAGGTTTGGGGCGACGATTACATCGAACATCTCGGGGCGACGAACGAGGTCCATGCATGCCGCATCGATGAGCAGGGAGCCTGAATCGATATCCGGGTATTCTTCGGAAATTTCTTCAAAGGTGCGGTCCCAGATTGTCATGTAGCCGAGCGCATTCGACTTCGTGATAGAGGTGACATGGTTCTTCTTGCCACGCTCTCGAGCGAGATCGAATGCGTACCGAATGGCACGCGCGCAACCCTTCTTGGTGTAGATAGCAGTCTGCACAGCCACTTCATCGGGAGAGCCGTGGTAGGCAAATCCGCCGATGTTCAAATACTCACCTTCGGTATTTTCTCGGATCACGGTGAGATCGATGTCGTAAGGCTTTTTGCCTGAGAGCGGGGATTCAACGCCGGGGAACAGCACCGAAGGTCGCAGGCAGATGTACTGGTCGAATCGGCGACGGATCGGCAGCAGCAACCCGTCGAGGGTGATGTTGTCCTGAATGTCGGGATGTCCGACTGCTCCGAGAAATACGGCGTTGAATGCTTCGAGTGTTTCCAGAGAATCTTCCGGCATCATCCTGCCGTGCTGAAAGTAGTAGTCGGAACTCCAAGGAAACTCTGTGTACTCCCAGGTAATTCCGTACTTAGCTGCAAGTGCGTCGAGAACTTTCATACCCTCGTTAACGACATCGACGCCGATGCCATCACCTTTGACTATTGCGATCTTGTGAGTTGCCATTCGTTCGGATTCCTGTTGGGGTGATTCTGACAGTGAGAAATGATCTTGGTGATTAATTAGAGCGTTCTTCAACGATTTCCAGTACGGCTGAAATATCGTGTTCCTTTTTGCCTTGATCCATCATCGACTGGAACATTTCCTCGGCCTTGAGTGCCAGTTCGAGCGACAGCCCTTCATCGCTGGCGAGATCCTTGATGATGTTCAGGTCCTTGTGAATCAAGCGAAGTGGGGCTGCGGAATCAGGGAAGCCGCGAGCAACAGTAATGGGAGCGTTTCGATCAATCATGGTGCTTCCGCCCCAGCTCACTGCGAGTAGATCGGCAGCAATCTGGACGTCGACACCGGCTGAGTTAGCCAGTGCAAACGCCTCGGCGGCGGCAACAGTGTGAACGCCTACCAGCAGCTGGTTGATCAGCTTCATCGCGGTGCCAGCTCCAGTCGGTCCCATCAATTTGACGTTTGCGCCCATTTTGACGAAATATTCGTTTGCCAGTTCAAAAGCTTCTTCGGTACCACCAACCATGATTGCGAGCGTACCGTCCGCTGCCCCACCGGGGCCGCCAGAGATCGGTGCATCGAGGAAGTGGACACCCTTCGCTTCTGCAGCTTTTGCGCATGCTCGAGATGTTGCAATATCGACCGTGCCATGATCAACGATCACCTGGCCGGGACGTGCGTTTTCAAAGACACCGTTATCACCTATAAGCAGGTTGTGCGAGGTCTGTACGTCGGGCAAGCACACCAGAACGACGTCGACGTTTTGCGTAAGCTCTGCGACAGATGAAGCGCCTTTAGCACCGCGATCGATCATGGCTTCGATTTTCCATTGAGTGCGGGTAAAAACCGTAAGATCGGCACCCTTTTCGAGGAGGTTGTCGACCATCCCCTGGCCCATGTTCCCGAGACCTACAAACCCGACAGACATTGTTTTAGAACTCCTCGAATAAATTTTTGATTTTCAGCTGGCGCGATGAACGAATAATCCGGAGTGAAATACTGCGTTCTCAACGGGCGCAGCGATTATATCCACTACCTGAGGTTCACTAGCCAGATACCTGCCGAATTTCGCCGCAAACCAACTTGGATACGCAAAGAGGCGCCGGATTCATCCGGCGCCTCTTTGTTTTCGATCGCACGTTCTTGGTTGGCTAAACTAGTCGAGCTGACGCAGCCTCGGATCGAGTCGGTCTCGCAGCCAGTCACCGAAGAAGTTCAGCGACATCACAACAAGGAAGATTGCCATGCCCGGGAAGAACGAGATCCACCATGCTTCCTCGATGAAAGCTCGGCCGTCACTCACGCTCTTGCCCCATGCGGGAATCGGGTCAGGAATACCGGCACCAAGGAACGAGAGGGTCGATTCTGTAAGGATCAACTGGCCAACACGGAGGGAAGCAACGACGAGGATTGTGCTGAACGTCCCTGGTACGACGTGCCTAATGATAATCCTGAGGTTCGAAGCTCCGGCCGTGCGTGCCGCCATCACGTAATCAAGGCCTCTAATTGTCAGTACATCAGCCCTTACCTGTCTCACGAACGGGGTCCACGCGACAAGGGCGATCAGGAAAATCACGACCCCTTCTGCGGCACCACCTTGATGAAGGAACTGCTGAGCGATAACAAGTGCTATCAGAATGAACGGTAATGCATTCCAAACGTCAACTAACCGCATCAATATCTCGTCGGTCCAGCCTCCGAAAAAACCGGCTGCAAGACCCAACGACGAGCCAATGATGATTCCGCTTGTAAGGGCGTAAACGGTGACCTTGAGAGATATTCGAGCACCCCAAACGACTCTGGACAATATATCCCTGCCATATTGGTCAGCACCAAGAATATATTTTTTCCTCGGGAACGAATTTTTCTTCGCACGGTTATATGCGGAGCGTTCTTTCGTGATTTCCATGTCGTAGTCAGCAGGATCAGGTATTACGTTGAATTCGGTCGCCTTGCCCCAAGTTGGACCGTAATTACGGAAGGCCAGCGATTGTTCAATTTCATCAACAGGTGCGATCACCGGGGCAAAAATACCCGAAATTACCAGCGTTACCATGAGGATCAGCGGGATCACCGGCCACCTTCGAAGAAAGTACCAGATCTGGCCTGGAGCCGACCGTTTTTCCAGCTGCCGGCGCTCGGTGCTCGCACCAGATTCGACTGCGGGTGTTGTTGGTTGATTTTCAGCCTGTTGAGCCATGTGTCTGCACTAAGCCTTGTTGATAGCGGAACTTCGACGACGAAACGACTAGTCGTAACGAATCCTGGGATCGATTACGGCGTATGCAAGATCGGAGACGAATGTCATTGCCACAATTAAAACCGTGAAGAAGAAAACAACTGCCTGGAGAACCGGGAAGTCGTTGTTGTTTACGGCTGTAATCGCCATATCGCCCATCCCAGGCCATGCGAAAATTGTTTCGGTTAGGACCGCACCGTTAAGCAGGCCTACCAATCCCAGTGTCATTCCAGTGAGTGGTTGAATAAGTGCATTTCTGAACGCGTGCTTCCAGATAACCGTGCGGCTTCCGACACCTTTGGCTCGAGCGAGTCGAATGTACTCAGAGTCCAAAATTTGAAGCATTGCAGATCGAGTGATTCTGGTGTAGAACGCGAATCCTCCCCATGCCAAAGTAATAGTTGGAAGCACAAGGTGCTTGACATCCCAGATGCTATCGCCTCTCAGTGCGGCCGGGAATATCTCCCATTGGACGGCGAACAACAAAATCAATACAAGACCGAGCCAGAACTGTGGCACCGCCTGACCCAACAGCGCGAAAAATCTGCCCATATAGTCCCAGCCTGAGCCTCTCTTGACAGCTGAGAGGACTCCAAGTGGTATTCCGACAAAGAAAGACAGGAAATACGCGGTAGCACCAAGTTCAACGGTGGCAGGCAGTCTTGCTGTTACAACACGAAATACCGGCTTGCGATCAAGCAGGGTTTCTCCCATATCGCCCTTTAGAGCACGACCAAGCCACAGCATGTACTGAACAACCACGGGTTTATCCAAGCCCAGTCTTGCTCGAATTGCGATCTCGCCCTCGGGAGAGATGCCGTACCCTGAGTTGGCGTAGAGTTCCAGTGGATCACCGGCTGCTCGGGAGATGAAGAATACCGCGAGTGTCGCAAGCACGATACTGAAAAGACCGAACAGAAATCTTCTGATAATAAAACGCCGCATTGTGTTCCCTGTGACGAGCAAAAAGTTGCACGAAATTCAGACCAGTTTCGGATTTGCGAGGGTAACACAAAATTGCCAGTATTCGCGGCGAACGGCTAGTTGCAACAGCAATTTAATTATCGATTATCGATAGTTGATAATCCAATTCGGTTTGTGAACAAAAGAATTCATGCGGTTCAGGCAATAAATCAAGCGGTGTCGACGGATAGATAGCGGATCATATCGAAGACATATCAGGTGGCTGAGTATTGCTTATCGACTAACCCTTGCCCGGTGCCGCAGAGCAATTTGAGCGTTGGTCAACAAAAGCTAGAGACAAAAAGAAAGGGCTCGCAGAAATGCGAGCCCTTTCCTATTTTCGTTTTACTGTCGAAACAGCTCAACTTCGTTAGTTCTTCAGCTACTTGATTTCGATGTTCCAGAGTGAGTTGAAGCCGGACGCAGCAGCAATATCCATTTCGAAGGACTTAACCTTGCTGTTGTTCCAGTAGAACCCGTCCGGCACGGCAACAATTCCGGGCTGGAGGTTCTGGTCGTATACGTAGTCGAGGTATTCCGTTGCAGCTGCAGTAGCCACTGCTTCGTCGGGAGCTTCGGCCATCTGGGTGTAGAGGTCAAGAATCACTGGGGATTCGAAACCACAACCGAAACCACCACGTGTCAGAGTCGTCTGAACGAGGCCCTTCGGGAAGTACCACGGGTTCGACTCTTTACCTTTGTCACAACCTGTTACCCAGGGGTGAGTGTTGGTTCGACCTACAACGGTCGGTCGGAAGGTCTGGTACGAGAAGTGCAATGCGAAAGTTTGCAGTCCGATGTCGGCCCAGAAGCCAGCAACGGCATCCGCAATTGCGTCACGCATTGGAGAACCACCCTGCGCGTAGACGGAGATCTCAAAGGCGTGTTCGCCAAGAATACCGTCTTTGGACGCAGAACCCTTCTGGTAGTCGGGGTCCTGTGCCTTGATCAACGCAATAGCCTCGTCCGGGTCGTAGGCGTACTCCCACTTTGAATCCCAGTTCGGGTGCAAAGCTGAGAAGTACATGACGTGTACCACGTTACCGAGGCCAGCAACGAGTGATTCGTTGACCATGTCACGGTCGATCGCGAGAGCTAGAGCTCGGCGAATTGCCTTCGCCTGGTCCAGGTCATCGTCACCGTGCTTACCGGGCGAACCGATCCACGGAAGATCGTGGACGAAGGTTGCCTTCGTTGGTAGCTCGTTGCCCTCGTTGGGGCCACCAGCGTATACGTCTTCCCAGAGGTTTCCTGAGAAGAAGAGTCCGTGCTGAGTTGAACCACCAGCGGAACTCATCGTGAAGCCGGACATGTCGAGCTTAGCAGCGTCCTTAGGCTCAAGTGATGCCATGTCGACATCACCGGTACGCAGAAGCGCTAGTCGAGTTGCAGGCTCAGAAACTTGAAGAACCTGAAGACGATCCGACTTGGGCTCGAGTTCGGGCAGCCAGTGCTCACCCTCTCGGTTCACAAGTGTGAACGACTCATCTCGGAGCCACTCCTCAATCTGGAAAGGACCGGTGGCGACCACGTGGTCTGCGACCCAGTCTTCACCCTGTTGAATAAACGCCTGTTCGGAGAAGACGTTGAACGCCTGTCCGGACTGGTTGGCGTAGTCAAGCTGCCAGGTCCCGTCATAAGCGACAAAGTCGAATGTGATGGTCTCATCGTCAACTGCGATCCACTCTCCCCAGAGACCGGCGAAGTCACCAGCCTGTCCACCAATGGACTCAGGGTTTGTAGCACCGTTGTGGTCGTTCATCGAGAACGCAACGTCGGCTGCAGTCAGGTCACCAGCGTCGAATCCGTCCACAACCTGGAAGGGAATACCCTGCTGGATCTTGATGGTTGCGCTGGACAAGTCACCAGCAATCTCGAAGCTCTCGCCAATCCAAGGCAGCGCCTTGTCATCAGGAGATCGTCGGAACATAGTCTCGGCGACACCCCAGATTTTATAACTGTCGGAAGCCTGGTTTGCACCACGTCCGTTTTCGGCACCAAGGCCGGTTCCACCGGTAGCGATAACAACAGTTCCTGTTGGTGTATTGGTTGTGGGTGCTGTAATCACTTCTTCCACTTCAACTACCACAGGCACAGGAGTTGCGGTGGCGACGACGGTAATCGTCTCGCCCTTCTCCGTAACAACCTTCTCGACTACGACGGTCTCAACAACTGTAACCGTGTCACCCTTGACTGTTTTTTCCTGGATGACAGTCTCGCCTTTTTCCGTAACTACGACGGTTTCGACAACTGTGTCACCCTTGACTTGCTTTTCAACAACGACAGTCTCAACAACTGTGACAGTTTCTGTACTGCCACAGGCGATGACAGCTGTCATTGCTGCGCCTATCAGTAGCCCAATAATGAGCTTCCACTTGTTTGCTTTAAACAATAAATTCCTCCTCAGACGTGCAATGACCCCACGTTTGGGCCTTTGTCAGGAAACCAAACGAAAGTCTGGCCACCACGTCGTATAGCTGTTCGGAAGTGATCATTCAGATAGATCCCTTGGCTCGCGCATTTAAGTTAGAAAGGCGCAGAAGCAGAGGGATGCCTAATGTGCACCCTAGAACGTAGCGGTGGAATTATATGAACAGCAGTTTCATGATGTCAACGTTCAAACTTGACATCCGGCTCATTTATAAAGTCAGTAGCGGTCGATTAACTGACTTTGTGGCGTATACGGCCTTGAAGGAAATCCACCACATTGTCCACCACCATGTTCAGCGAAACCGTCAACGCTTCGCCCGTATTGGAAGCGATGTGAGGTGTGAGTATCACGTTCGGAAGCCTTGTTAATGCCGAACTACGATCAAACGGTTCTCTGTTAAAAACGTCCAGTGCGGCACCGGCGATCGTTTCGTTTGCAAGTGCCTCTGCGAGTGCACGCGAATTCACCAGCTGACCTCGCGCAGTATTGACGAACAGCGCAGTTGGTTTCATTCGAGAAAACTCGGCGGCACCAAACATCGATCGAGTCTGGGCGTTCAATCTGGCGTGAACAGAAATCGCATCAGAATTAGCAAGGAGTTCCGTGAAACTAACTTCGGTCCAATTTGAGTTATCTCCCTTGGTTCCCGAATCTTCAGTCTCGCTCAGCGAATTCATAAGAATCCGCATCCCGATTCCTTCGGCGATCCGTGCCAGTTGAATACCAACCGCGCCCGTACCCACTATTCCCAAAGTTTTTCCAGCAAGCTGAGTCAGTTGTCCGCCTGGCCACTCCCCTTCTCTCACCCGTAAATCTAGCTGAGGTATCTTCCTCGCCAACGCCAAGAGGAGCGCTAAGGCGTGCTCTGCAACAGCGACAGTCGCAGTATTTGGTGTGTTCGTCACCGCCACGCCCAATCGGCGGGCAGCCTCAAGCGCGACGTGGTCCGCTGCCGTTCCCCAGATCGCCACATGCTTGAGATCGGGAGTAACGGATTCAAGAATCGCGCTGGTAATGCGCGTTGTGGTTCTCGCTACGATGAGAGTGTGGGCGCCTGAAATTCGGTCTATAAGATCGTTGAGACCACTCGGTCGCTCTGTGAATGATCGTACCGTGACACCCGGCAGGCGGATGAGTCGAGCCATCGCAGCTGAATCGGCGAACACAGGTGGATCGTCATCGGGAACGACTATCTGCAAAGCGTTATCTGTTTCATCCGATTTCAAATGGTTGCCAGTCGTTTGGTGTAGCTGTCAAAAATAATAGAGGAAGCACTGCGCGCATATAGGCGTAGCGCAGATTCCGCCTCTATTTAAAGAGAATACCTGTGATCTCGATGCTACGATAATTGCCCGGTTCGATGACTCAACTCGAAAACAGGCTCTTCCGAGTCTGCTCCTCCGGCATTGATGGATAGGTGGACTATGGCACGTGTACGCGTTATGTATTGGAAAGAAATACCGATTCAGGTTCAGGCTGAAGACGAAGAGGGCAATTTTTCGCGACCCTTGGATGAGCGATTCCAAAAGGCCATCGATGCCGTGGCGATGAAGGACGGCAGTGAGGGTACAGACGCATATCTCGATGCGTGGGACTTTGGCTCCTTCAGCGAAATTGAAGGCAACGCAGCTGATTCAGCAGAGAAAATAGCAATTAATTTGGAGAAGATGCCGTCCAATTTCGTGAAACGCATCTTTGAAATGCAGAGAAATGGATCGAGAGTTCCTACGCCCGGTGCTATCGATCACTGGATTGAATCGTAAGCAGATCGATTTGAACCGAATTCCGATACAACCGATCACGACTCGCCTTCTTTTGGAGAAAACACTTGGCAGTTTCTGACGTAAAACCAGGCATTCTAGATCGACTTGCGGCTGGCGATATGCTGATACTCGATGGTGCCACCGGGACCTACCTTCAGGACCACGGACTTGAGTCAGGTGCCAGCCCCGAGCTAATGAATGCCGACGATCCTGAAACGATCAAAGGCATGGCTGAACAATATTTCGACGCCGGATCGGACATCGTTCAGACCAACACTTTTGGTGGCAACAAGTTCATGTTGAAAAAGTACAGTGCAGATGACCGTCTTTTCGAATTGAATCGCCTTGCTGCCGAACACGCTCGTTCAGCAGCACCCGAAGGCAAGTACGTCGCCGGGTCGATTGGTCCTACCGGCGAATTTATCGAACCGCTTGGAACAGCTACCGAAGACGACTTGTACGACACGTTCACTGAGATGGCGAAAGCGTTCGAAGCGGGTGGTGCTGACGCTGTGATGATCGAAACTCAGCTAGCGATCAATGAGGCTTCGATCGCTGTTAGAGCGGCCAAGGAGAGTACCGATCTAGTTGTGATGGCCACGATGGTCTTTGACAAAGGTCCTCGCGGCTATTTCACGATGATGGGCACAACTCCTGAGCAGGCTGTTGAAGGCTTGCAAGACGCCGGTGCTGATATTGTCGGCACCAATTGTGGCAACGGGATCGAGCGGATGGTTGAGATCGCCACACGAATGAGGGCTGTGACCGACCAATATCTCGTCGTTCAGTCGAATGCTGGCTTGCCGATAATTCGTGATGGAGAAACCTGCTATCTGGAAACTCCGGAATTCATGGCGAAGTACTATCGCGAACTCGCCGAACTTCCAATCAATATTCTCGGAGGCTGCTGCGGAACGACTGCTGATCACATACGTGCTCTAATTCAAGCGGTCCGCAGGTAATAGTCAAGTAAGAAACACGCTGGCGTATGGAGAGATGATCAATGCCCTCGTTGGGACAACCGGGTCGAGTCGCTGAAAAGATAAAAAAGCTGGGAAGTTGTATCGAATTGGTCGCAATCGATCCGTACTTCCATGATGTTACTGTCGGCCTGTTCTCTAAGGATGGAGTGCTGACAATCTCGTCTTACAGCACGATTAACGGTGTCGAAAAAAGAATCGAACAGATCCGAGACCGCTGCACCCGGCTTGGAGATGTAGAAGCTGTTGAAGGTACATCGAATCAGTTGAAACTGATTTCTGATCTGTACCTAGATCGAGCCTTGCGTTTCATGTTCATTGCGGCGGTCGAGAAAGACCCATCCTCCGAATTACCTTCAGGCCGGATTACTGCGCCTGATACGAAAACCAAACTCACGTTTGTTGTCGAAGGTGCATATGAAGGTGGGCAATTCGTCTACACAGTATCGACAGAAGGCGAATCCGAACGTGCCGAAATGCGGGTAAGAGCGGCGGTTGGTGGATTCATCCGCTACTCGGGATGTGTGCGTATCGATAAAAACAAATTCGCCTTTTCCGATGGAAAAAGGTATGACAACTTCATCCGCCTGATTCTTCCTCTCGCACGAAATGTCAGTGCGGTCGAAGCACAGCTTGAGCAGGCCGAGATGGCTGGTCAGATGAACACACAAACACTTGGATTCGCCCAGAGCTAGTCCGCTCGCAAGTAACACTTAACAGCAGAAAAACATGTCGCCTGTAATAGAAAAAATGACTTCACGTGAACGAGTAATGGCAGCACTCGCTGGCGATCTAGTCGATCGCGCTCCCGTTTGCACACCGACGAACGTCGCAACTGTCGAGCTGATGGATTTGGCGGATGCGCCGTTCCCGGAGGCTAATCGAAATCCTGAGATGAACGCTCGCCTTGCAGCGACTGCTTATACCGAGCTTGGATTCGACACAATCGCGCCCTACTTCTCGATTATTCAAGAGTCATCGGCTCTTGGTTGCGACATGCAATGGGAGCAAAAGGACAACTGGCCCACCGTCAGGATGACCAACCCGATTTGGAATGGTTCCGCAGATGTAAAAATTCCTTCGGATTTCTTAGAGCATCAAGACACCCGGGCAATCACTGATTCGATCCGTCTCCTAAAAGAAGAATTTGGTAACGAGGTCGCAATCGTTGGAAAAACAATGGGACCGTGGACTCTGGCGTATCACGTTTTCGGGGTTGAGCCGTTTTTACTGGGAACTGTTGACGATCCAGACGAAACGATGAAATCGCTTGAGGCCTTAAAAGAGATAACGATTTTGTACGGCCAGGCTCAGATCGATGCCGGTGCTGACGTCCTCACCATCCCAGATCACGCCACCGGCGATCTCGTTAGTGGTGAGTATTACAGGCGATTCCTGATGGATCTGCATCAGGAAATCAAAGAAGAGCTGTCTGTTCCGTTGATGCTTCATATCTGTGGAGCAACGATCGACCGAATGCCGTACATTGCCGAAACGGGGATGGCGGCTTTCCATTTCGATTCGAAAAACGACCCAGTTGAATCAATGGCGGCTGTCGACGGCAAAATCCGACTCGTCGGAAACATCAACAATCCAACAACTCTCTACGCACGGGGACCAGAAGAAGTTCGGGCTGAGGTTAACGCAGCACTTGACGCTGGTGTGCAGTTGATCGCTCCAGAATGCGCTATTCCGCTCAAAACCAAATTAGAAAACCTGATGGAAATCCCCGTTGCTATAGAAGATTGGTTTGCAGAGCGCGGGCAAAACTAGTGTTTGAATCGACGGAGAAAATATTCCGATATATTTTCTGTTGCTCCGATGAGACACTGGTTGCTTGGAGTCAGGTATTACTGCCCGAACGATCCGACTTCACCAGAACCTGTAACCATATATTTCGAGACAACTAATGACCATTACGCACGCAGGCCTTGCACGAGAATTCGAGTTCGTATCCAATCCATCTGAGCAGAAGCATATTTTTGATCTGATCGATGGCACTGCCCCACTTATGCAGGAACTCGCTTACCAGTTGATCATGGGCAACAACACTGATGTCGATCGACTCACACAGGAAGCGCTCGCTGAAGGTTTTACTGCCAATCAACTACTGGATGATGGTCTGCTGAATGGGATGGCAATCGTGGGAGTGAAATTCCGCGACAATCTGATATTCGTTCCAGAAGTTCTCGTCGCCGCCCGTGCAATGAAAGCCGGAATGGTGCACATAGAGCCAATCCTTTCGGAGTCGGGTACCAAACCGGCTGGCACAGTAATCATGGGCACCGTCAAAGGCGATTTGCACGATATAGGTAAAAACCTGTGCATCATGATGCTCCGAGGTGCGGGATTCGAAGTTCACGACATCGGAGTCGATTCCTCTCCGGAAGATTTCATCGATGCTGTTGAAGAACACGAAGCCCAAATAGTCGGTATGTCGGCACTGTTGACCACAACGATGCCAAATATGGGGCGGGCTATCGCAACGTTCGAAGATATGGGCATTCGTGACGAAATTCGAATCATGGTTGGTGGCGCACCTGTCAACCAGGATTTCGCCGATGAGATGGGCGCCGATGCCTACGGCGAGAACGCGGTCGATGCCGTCGACAAGGCCAAAGAACTCATCGTGCTTCTTGAAGAGTTGAAGTCCAGTTAGACGATTGAGGGATGCTCTATGGCAGATGAGTTGGCGGGACGCTACAATCCCAAGCTCGATTCCGAGAAGGCCCGTGCCAGTCTTGAACGGCTATTCGATATCTATAGAGATATAGCGTTGACAGCAGATCGTGTTATGGAGTCGAGGTGTCCATATAAGGACGCTTCGAGTCGATGCAACGCTAAGTTTAGCTGCCAAAATCAATTCGCCACATTCAATCCGACGTCTCTACCCGCCTGTTCCGGTAGCGATGAAATCGACTATCGAGATGCCTGGCATCAATAAACATTCGACTTCTTAACCACAGAACAGACAACGTCGATTTCTGGGGAAGTAGAGAGTAGTCCACCTTATAAATGCTCGTTGAGGCACCCACCACATGAGTCCCGTCTATCTCAATTCAAAAAAGCTCGATGCGAAAAAGAACGATTCTCTTTTCGATTTCACCGATTTCCTTTCGATCAGGGTGCCGACATCCTGTGGGCGAACCGGTGAGTGCCATGAGTGTATCGTTGAGATCCGAAAAGGAGCAAACGCACTAACGCCTCTAACTGACGAAGAACAGTTCTTGAGGGGTGATTACCGACTCGCTTGCCAGGCCTGTATCACTGATCCTGAGGCAGACATCGATTTCGCCGTACTGCGCCGCCAACCGCGCATTCTAACTTCTGGTACGAAACGGGATACGGCGTTGTCCCCTGCTTATTCACGGGTTGACGATGATGTGGTGTACCACGGTGTCGACGGGGATGTGATCGTGGACGTTTACCGTGGAGCCATCTACGGAATTGCAGCTGATCTGGGCACGACGACTGTTGTTCTCAATCTAGTGAATCTCGAATCGGGCGAAATTGAGTACACCGCATCGTTCGAGAATCCTCAACGATTTGGTGGTAGCGACATCATGAACCGCATTTCGTACGACGGCGGATCTGATTCCGGAGAATTACGAGCTGTAATGGTTTCGTCGATTAATTTTGAAATCGGCGAGATGGTTCGTTCGCTTAAAATACGTCGACGCCAGATATTTGAAATTGTCGCTGTTGGCAACACCACCATGCGGGATCTTTTCTTTGGAATCGACGTGCAAAGCATTGGCCAACGTCCGTATAAGTCACTGATCGAATACGAATTCCTTGATTCGAAACGGTCTACAACGGCGCTGGTTCGGACTGCAGCCGAACTAGAACTGCGTATACATCCCAAGGCGACGGTCTACGGCGGTCCATTGATCGCTTCGCATCTGGGTGCCGATACTGCGGCCGACCTTCTTGCACTCGGTATCGAGAACCAGAAAGAGCCGATCATTCTCATTGACGTGGGAACCAACACTGAAGTCGTGATAGGGAACAACGAGAGGCTCCTCGCCGCTTCCTGTCCTGCCGGGCCCGCGTTTGAAGGCGGGCAAGTGGCATTTGGCATGCCTGGGTACGATGGAGCCGTCGAAAAAGTAACCATTGATGATGATGGAACCGTCGACTCGCACGTAATTGGTGATACGGAACCGGTTGGTATCTGTGGATCTGGATTGATTGATCTTCTTGCTGAGCTTCGGCGAACTGAGTTGATGGACGATCTTGGTAAATTTGCCGATGGTACGTCATCCTATGAATTTTCAAGTAAGAACAATCTGACGTTATCGCGAGCAGATGTTTCTGCCCTTGCTCAGGCGAAGGCCGCGAATTTCTGTGGTCAGGCGATAGTGCTCCGAGAATATGGGTTACCGATCGCTAAGTTCGAGAAACTGTATCTTGCCGGTGGGTTTGCAAATTACGTCGATGAATCTAATGCGATCGATATTGGCTTCATCGCAAACATGCCAATTGACAAGGTCGAGAAGATTGGAAACGCCTCGCTGGAGGGAGCGGTCATCATGCTGTTGTCGACCGTAAAGCGGGAAGAGATTGAGAAACTCACTTCGACCATCGAGCACGTAGAACTTGAAACCGCACCTGACTTTTTCGACTTCTTTGTCGAGGGTTGCCAGTTCAAACCGATGGATGCTCTATAGAGTTCTGGTCTACATGGGTGGATTCCACTCTTTTGCGTTCCGCTTTCGAATCGCAGAGAAATGGAGCGTGCCTGCGAAACTTCCTGCATCGATCTAACATATCTGTTTTCAACTCCAGCATTCCCCAATGCTTACTCTAGTGTGTCGATATGACTGAGTTTGAACATCGTGATCTCTTTTGCATAAAGGTGCATGCCTGCTTCGTTCAGCGACCCAAACCCAACAGAATCGAACGCGTATCTATGCAGGGCACATTCGTTGAATCGATCAATCCACTCACGTTCGATGTAGGCAATCATCCTCGAAGGCCTGCTGCCTATCCATTCCCTCACATCTTGCGTTGTCGAATCTTCAATCGCCCGCAGCAGTAATCTTGGACACTCCCTTGAAAAGAAGTACATCGGAGAGTGCCATTCATAAATGGCTAGACCAGATATTCAGCGTCTGGTCGATCGGGAATCGGCATTAGTGGTCTGGGGGTAGCACGCATCGTTCGATCGTGGGGTCTTCAGAGAAGTGGAAAATTCGGAGTGTTTGAGACATTCGGTAGATCGAGCGTGTTTTAGCCAGTTCATTGTGCAAATGGTAGGTATCATTCTGTGCCATGACTACCAAAGCGCTTATTACCGACTACGTCTGGCCCTCAACCGATCCGGAACGAGAAGTTCTTGAAGCAGCAGGAATTGAGCTCGTAATTGCTCCAGATTCTTCAGAATCAACACTCACCGAATTGGCACGAGATGTTGACGCGATCATGTTCTGTTTTGCTCAGGTAACAGACAAAGTTCTGGAAAGCGCTACGAACTGCAAGATCGCAGCACGATACGGCATAGGTGTTGACAACGTCGATATCGCCAAAGCCACCGAACTAGGTATCGTCGTCACTAATGTCCCTGACTACTGTATGGACGAAGTGACTGACCATGCACTCGGGATGATCCTCGCACTGAACCGACGATTGGTGCCCCACACTAGTACGGTTGTTGGGGGTGGGTGGAACGATGTCGTGCTCAACCAACCGATGCACCGGACCAGAGGTGCGACATTGGGTATTGTCGGTTTCGGGAGAATCGGTCGTTCCCTCGCAGCCAAAGCAGTTGGCTTCGGAATGAACATTCTTACTTATGATCCGCTTCTCGATGCGGGTTCTGATGTAGACGCAGCAAGCGCGGTAACACTCGATGAGCTGCTGAAACAATCAGACTTTGTTTCGTTACACGCCCCGCTGATTCCGGCGACAGAAAATATGATTAGTACGTCCGAGCTAGCAAAGATGAAATCTGGTTCGATCATTGTGAATTGCTCCCGCGGTGGTCTGATCGATGAGGATGCACTCGCTGCTTCACTGGCATCGGGCCACATAGCTGGTGCGGGCCTCGATGTGGTCGAACCGACTCCGCCGGAACCGTCAAGCGTTCTGTTGGAGCAGGATAATGTGATCATCACCCCTCATACAGCGTTCTTTTCGCAGGCTTCCACTCTCGAGCTTGAAAGGCGGACTGCTCAGGAAGCTATTCGAGTGCTCAACGGCGAGCTCCCCGAAAACTTGATCAATCCTGATGTGCTCGGAAAAGCCCGTTCAGGAATTTAGTCCGCACCAGCTGATTTTCGATCGAAGAACTTTTGCGTGATCGAGAACCGAGATAGCTTGCGCAGAAGCGAGGTTAAAGTCTGTAGGTTACCCACAGTGGCTGCTTCGCGCAGGGCCGCTGACGCAACGGACTCTATTTTCAAGTCTCAAATTATGGCGTAACCAATGAAGGGAGCAGTACTATCAATAGTTGATTTCGACAGGACTGTCACCCAGAACGTTACATGGAGAACTCTGGTCACGGTCTGAAATAGCTGATTAGAACCAATAATGCCAACGTAGCTCAGTGGTAGAGCAGCTCATTCGTAATGAGCAGGTCGTGAGTTCAATCCTCACCGTTGGCTCCATTTGAAGTAACCAAAACCCTCGACGATATTGCGAGGGTTTCTCGTCTAAGTAGCGCTAGCGTTTACGTTGAGATAATTTATGCTGGACCTTAAACAATAGCGGCCTCGACGGCGTTGGATCGCCGACGAAGCCTGTGTCACACAGTGAGCCCCCAATGGGTGACGTTAATAACGATACAACCACCGTGGAAGTTTTGTGGGATTGAATTGATGAATCGGCGAACCTGGATGCCGAATCACAGCAGCATGTAAAACAATTTCTTTGGATCCTTCACGCTTGAAGCCCTGACTAAAAGTCGTTCATCAATTGAACCTAGTATCGCGATATACAGTTATCTGCCTGTATCTAATCGTAGTTTCCGCAGCAATTGTTCTTTCAGCGTTCCTGACTATTGCCTGTTACGGAAACACCGAAGAAACGGCTGAATTCGACCCGGAATCTTCGCGCATAGCGACTATCGAAATATCTTCACCTTCGTTCGTTGACGGTGGTGACATTCCTGTCGAATACACGTGTGACGGTCGAAATATCTCCCCTGCCCTTCGTTGGTCTGACGTGCCGAGCAGCACACGTTCCATCGCCATCATCGTCGATGATCCTGATGCGGCCGGCCACATCTTCCGCCACTGGTCGGTTTACAACGTCCCATCAGGCACCCGGTCGCTCAACGCTGAACGACCGACAACTACAGAGCTTAAAAACTCCACACGCCAGGGTCAAAACGACTTCGGCGACACCGGTTATAACGGCCCCTGCCCTCCGAAGGGACAACGCCACGAATACGTTTTTTTCATCTATGCGCTTTCGGAACAACTTGAGTTAGAAGAAAATCCCTCTCCAACACAGGTATCGGCAGCGCTTCGCGGCAAAGTCCTCGGAACCGGTTCGTTCTCAGGTATGTACGCTCGCCGTTAGAATGTTCGAGGGTTTACCCCGTCTTCGGCACGCCTAACAATACTTAAGCTATTATCGGCCATATAGTAATTACGGAGCTAATGAGGTTGCCTCGTTTTCTTGTTCTCGCAGTCGCGGCATTGTCGATCACCGCTGTCGCCTGTTCAGGTGGCGGGTGAGATAATGAGCCCGCCGATTCCTATGATTCTCTATCTGCTGCGCTTGAGTCGGCTGGTATGAATGTCTGCGAGCAAGTTGAAAACAAATTCCTTTTTGCTGGCTTGTTCTCAATTCCAGATAACGGAGTTCAGGCCAGCAGACAAGACGTCCTTGCCTTTGAATTCGAGACTCTGGCGGAAGACGAAGTGCAGGCTGCACTCGTTTCTTTCGACGGCTACGGCATCGGACACAAGTACTTTACCTAGTCCGACACATCACAATTTTTCCGCAACGGACGAATGATTGTTGTGTACGACGGTTCACAATCACCGTTCTTCGAGACTCTTGCGATGGCGATGGCGATGGGCGAGCAATTCGCCGGTGAAGATCCCGACAGCGCGTAGTCGATTGGCCCAGCAACTAGTTAGAATTGCAACAGATATTTTTCGCAAGTAACTCGCTAGGTTAACCTTGCTCCGAAACTCGTTCCTACATTTGCCCGGATTCAACGTTGACGACGAGGAAGACCTGTGGTCTGAAGGCGTGCAGGACTGGGGCGACGCTCTTGGTTCTGATCATCTGAACGACGAGCAACGACTAACTCTTGAAGAATCGACAATGGCCCTTGAAGCCCGCAACGCTGTCTATTTCGGTGAGCAGTACCGAGCCGGTGAGCGTTGGCGCTTGCTTCCTGACTTCGAAGATGAAACGGCGTTTCTAGACATTGAAACGACCGGTCTTGGCGGTGAGGCGTATCTCACAATATGCGGAATACTCGATTCGAACGGGTTCCGAGCGTACGTCCGTGGCGACAATCTTGACGATCTCGCCACTGATCTCGATCAATACAAGATTGTAGTTACATTCAACGGTTTATCGTTCGACGTCCCGTGGCTTCGACGAGAACTGGGCCCACTGCTTGAAAACGCTGCGCACGTCGATCTGATGCACGTACTTCGGAACGTTGGTCTACGGGGTGGTCTCAAGAAAATCGAGAAAGCTGTCGGCCTTGATCGTGGAGACGACCTATCGATGCTCTCTGGTAGTGATGCCGTTACTCTTTGGAATCTGGCACAGGATGGTGAGCCAAACGCTCTGGAAACACTGATCCGGTACAACGCTGAAGACGTTACATCGTTGCCACGACTCGCCGAGTATGCCTACGGCCAAAACTCGGTCGGAACACCAATGGCCGTGTCGGGATTCTTCTCCTCTGCCCGATTTGACACATCGACATTGCCGTACGATTCCGCTCTGGTTCAATACCTGTGCAGATGATGCACCCAATGGATGCTAGACTTGCTGCTTCGTTCGCACGAGCGCGCGCACGCCCCGAGCAACAAATCTAGCTATCAATTCAACAGCCCTTCTCGGTAAACCGAGAACTAAGTACCACTGGCGAGAGTATTGTCGGCACTTCAGTACACCGAACACCCATTCCTTACCAACTCGGTTTTCCTTGCAGCCTGGGGTGGCTGGCCGGATGCTGCTGAATCGGCAACGCGATCACTCAGAGAACTCGCTCGCCAAATATCCGCCACTAAATTTGCATCAATCGATCCTGAAGAATTTTACGATTTCGGCGAACAGCGACCTGTAATTTCGAACGAATCGGACGGATCTCGAAAATTGAGCTGGCCCAAGAACGAGTTCTACTACTGGAAAGCTGATGATGGCGGTCGTGACCTACTAATATTCATCGGAATCGAACCCAACCTGAAGTGGCGAACGTACACAGATCTAATTCACAAGGTCGTTTCCGAGAGTGATACCAAAATACTTGTAACCGTTGGTGCACTTCTCGATTCAGTCCCCCATACGCGTTCGCCTCGTGTGACAGGCTCATCGCTCAATCCAGATCTTGGGCCTGGATTCGAACACATCAAATACGTAATCCCCAACTACGAAGGGCCCTCTGGAATCACGTCGGTGCTCATGGATCGACTCAGCGAAGACACAATACCTTCAGCGAGTATCTGGGGACACTCACCACACTATCTCCAGGTAGCTCAGAATCCAACGCTTACTCACGCGATTCTTTCCGAGTTGCAGCAGTTCATCTCGGCTCCTATTGATCTTACGAAACTGGCAGAAGAAGCCGGAGAATTCGATGAGAATCTGGTAAGAGCGCTTGCCGATCAACAGGAAATTGAAGGATATGTGAAGCGGCTCGAGGAGCGGTACGACTCTGAAGAGGAGTTTCATCAGAGCCCTGAACCGGCTGCATTGGTACAGGAACTTGAAGATTTTTTACGTCAGCAGCGAGGTCCCGAAGACCCGACTGACGATGGGGACAACGACGATTGAGCATAATTTCTGAACGACTTACTAAACTCGGTCACACAGAAAGATCGGGATTTGGTTTTGGTGCGCGTGCTGCGAGCATCAAAACTCCTGTGATTCTTGTTGGTGTCACCATCGACAAACCCGGTGACGCCAAAGGTGTGAATGCCGACCTGTTTGTTCTAACTACCGGTAAAAAAGGTGCATCGCAGAAAATCGGATTGAAGGACACTGAACTGTGGGGTGTGTTGGTCGCTGGTGGAACTGGTAAAGAGATCGATGCTGCAATCGAAGCTGGTGCTGATTTTGTTGTTTCCGAGGGTGAATCTGCACCGGGAGCGGCGCTCCGAGATGATGAATCGGGCAAAGGCTTCGTGGTAGGAACCGATGTTTCGGAGGATCGCTCGAAAGCGATCGACGCTGGCCCTTTTGACTTTTTGATACTCGATGGCACCGCGATCGAGTTTCCGTTGAGTGTCGGAGCAGTACTTGATATTCAAGAAAAACTTGTTCGGTATTCGCACCATATATTCTTACGAATGTCCGATTTTCCTGATCAGGAAAACCTCGAGCTACTTCGTGATATTGGAATTTCCGCTCTTATGTACGACACGAAGACAGCAGATGCTTCGAATCTGAAGTCCCTGCGGGACGCTATCGATAAGCTCGAACCGAAGAAGCAAAAGAATTCAGCGGAAGCGGTGCTGCCAAAATCAGGCGAGTCAACGTCTGGTGACGACGATTACGATGATCAAGGTCATGATCAAGATGAAGAATGGGAATACGGCTATTAACGAACGTTCGCAGTAGCGAACGTATTCAACAGTAATAGTTGGATGCTTAGCCAGAGAATCATAATGACGAATTACACAATCATTGGGCTCGGAAGAATTGGTACATCGCTTGGTATGGCGATAAGGGGCAGTAGCGAATTCCCTGTAACTGGTTACGACGCTGACAACAATGCACAGAGCCTTGCGCGACGAATGGGTGCGGTTGACTCGATCGAATGGAACATCGACAAGGCCGTTGGCAACGCTGACGTGGTTATTGCAGCCACCCCGGCGGGATCGCTGTACGACGTATTTGACGGTATCTCACCACATCTCAAAGCAGGGGCAGTCGTAACCGATACATCTCCTGCGAAACGGGCTGTGATGGAGTGGGCAAATGCACTCCTCCCGAGCAACGTCGGATTCGTCGGTGGCAATCCCCTGACCGGTGCGGCTATAAAACAGCAAAAAGATGCGTCTGGATTTATCTTCCACAACACAAAGTGGGCGGTCGTAACGCCCCCAACCGCCGATAAGCACACGATACGAGCACTGACCGATTTGATCGAGTTAGTTGGTGCCAAGCCGGTATTTATGGATGCTCATGAGCACGACTCGTTCTCTGCAGCAACCAGTGGACTTCCCGGCGTTGTATCGGCAGCAGTGATGAACGCTGTCAGCACCTCTCCGTCATGGTCAGAAATAAGCCAGTTCGTTGGCAGCGATTTTGACAACATCACCACTCCAGCAGCATCAGATCCTGCTTCTTCGCAAAGTGCGGCTGCAACCAATGCCGACATGCTTGTGCACTGGATCGATCAACTGATCGAACGATTTCAGGCGTTTCGAACCGGATTGTTGGATGACGAAGGCCGATTCGCCTCGGACGGAATACTAGCTGATTCATTCGTTCAGGCGTGGGAACAGCGGGCAAGGCTCGAAGCCGGCGTTGCTGATCGACGTCCAAGTTCCGACGAGAGTGCGCCGATTCCTTCCTCGAGCGAAAGCATGATGGGATTGTTCTTCGGCAGTCGGATCTCAAAGGTGATGGGCGGCGGCAAAGAAAAGAAAAAAGACTCGACGAAATACGATCGTCGCAGAATGAACTAACGGAATTCTGATGCCAGTAACCATTGCACGGCCGCCATCACTTCGCGGTGAGATTATCGCCCCCGGCGATAAATCGGTTTCACACAGAGCTGTGATGTTGAATGCTCTATCCAGCACAGGAACCGCACGCGTCACAAATTTCTCTCCTGGTGACGATTGCGCGTCAACGGTCGAAATCATGCGATCTCTTGGCGTGTCGATCACCCGCGAAGTTGGCGAAGCTGGAATGGGCGACAGCCTGACAGTAACCGGTGTAGGACTAAACGGTCTCCAAGAACCTACTGATATCCTCGACGCAGGCAATAGCGGTACTACCACTCGATTGATGTCGGGCATTCTCGCTGGGCGCGACATATTGTCGATCCTCACCGGCGATGATTCGCTGAAGTCACGCCCCATGGGTCGGGTAGTAGATCCACTAACCCAGATGGGTGCCGTGATATCTGGACGAGCCAACAATATGCTCGCGCCTCTCGTATTCCATGGAGGATCTATCCACGGTTTGAGCTACGCGATGCCGGTGGCTTCGGCCCAGCTGAAGTCGTGCCTGCTGCTAGCCGGCCTACGCGCCGATGAACCTACGACTCTTACCCAGCCTGCAGAATCACGTGACCACACTGAACGAATGTTCTCAGCGATGGGAGTAAATCTGACCAAATTAGGTCTAGATTTGGTGCTTGAGCCTTCGGAACTAGAGACGGTCGATGTCGAAGTTCCTGGAGATATCAGTAGCGCCGCTTTCTGGATGGTCGCTGGGATATGCCACCCAGACGCCGAGTTGATGATTCGAAATGTTGGCATCAATCCGACGCGAGCGGGAATCATCACAGCCCTGCAAATGATGGGTGCCGATCTCACTCTGATCGACGAACGGGAAGTCGCAGGAGAACCTGTGGCAGACGTATTAGTGAAGACCAGCCAACTCAAGGGCATCGGGCTCGAAGGGGATATCGTTCCCCTACTAATCGACGAAATCCCGGTAATAGCTGTTGCTGCTGCTCTCGCTGAAGGAGAAACAGTCGTACGAGATGCTGAAGAACTACGAGTGAAAGAATCCGACCGGATTCAGGCGAGTATCTCCTGGCTGAACGGAGCCGGAGTCGAGGCAATCGGAACCCCCGATGGCATGATCGTTCCAGGTGGATCCTTTATCGGTGGCGGGCAGTTCCAGAGCTGCGACGACCATAGACTTGCGATGAGTCTGGGTGTCGCCGGCTTAATTTCTACAGAACCAATTACGGTTCTTGACCCCGACGTTGCCGCAATTTCATACCCGAGTTTCTGGAAAATTATCGAAGAACTGGGTGGCATGGTTGGCTAAGGACACTGATTCAAAATCGAACCCGCTAGTGGTCGTTATCTCCGGCCCATCAGGTGTTGGGAAAGACGTGATGATCGATCGAATGATCGAGTCAGGTCGGCTCGGGTTCCATTTCACGGTCACGGTGACCACACGCGATCCCCGACCGGGTGAACAAGACGGCATCAATCACCATTTTGTATCGGTGGACGACTTCGTTAACATGATTGCCAGCGACGATCTTCTTGAATGGGCGCAGGTCTACGGAAATTACTACGGTGTTCCAAAAAAGCAGGTCCGAGAGGCGCTAGCTGCTGGCAACCACGTGATCATTCGGGTCGACGTGCAGGGTGCGAAACGACTCAGCAACATCATTCCAGAAGCTTTTCTCATATTTATCATTCCGCCGTCTATGGATGTCCTCAAGAAGCATCTCGTCAATCGAGGCGTCGATACCGAAGCAGAAATGACGAAACGTCTTACCGCTGCGAATCACGAGATCCGTCAGGCTAGCTTGTTCGACTTCACGGTTACTAACAAGGAAGACCATCTAGATGAGACAGTCAACAAAGTCCTTGAAATCATCAAGTCGGAATCCGAAAGAATCCCACCCCGCAAAGTTAGTATTTAGCGATTAATTGGACCTGTGATTCTCTTCGTGAAGATGATTTTCGGACTAAGATAGCCGGCTACTGTCGAAGTAGCTTTCGTCGCTACGATTGATCGTACGTCTGCGTCTTGAATCGCTCTCGTTGCGTCGCTACATACTGTTCAGCCGTCATGGATGGTTCGTGCTTGTCGACCGTCTCTCTGGCCAACTGTGCATTGTTACCAAGTAAGTCCAGAATTGTCGCGGTCATTACTTTGGCAGGAGCGACGACTGCGCGGTCGTAGTCATCAATCAGATAGTCGTGACCATGAGCCGCGCCGGAAGCTGCGTTTGCGTACGGGTGGATGACAGGCATGATCGTACTGAGATCGCCCATGTCGGTTGAGCCACCGTGAGTTTGATCGTCTGGAACAACGCTTATCGAGTCACGCCCGAGTATCAGTTCTGCGTTTGCAACGAACTGCTTTTTCATCGTTGAGTTCTGCTTAAGCGCGTGATAGCCGGCGATTTCCTGAATTTCGACAGACGCCCCCATCGCGAGCGCTCCTGCCCAGTAACACCGGATCACCTGTTCAGAGATAGCCTCGATCGTCTCGACCGACTTGGCACGTACACGACCTTCGTACAAGACCTCATCCGGAACCGCGTTCACCGAGGATCCACCATTCGAAATAATCCCGTGAACACGGACTACATCAGATTCTAGGAAAGTCTCTCGTTGGGTATTGATAGCTGCGTTTGCCAGCATGGCCGCCTGCAACGCATTGACTCCTTTGTCGGGAGCGCCACCGGCGTGTGACGATTTACCGACGTATTTGACCTGATGCGAGACGTGAGCGCTTGAAGTGCCACCAATACTAAGTCCCGCGTCCCCGTTGCCAGCGGACGTATGGACCATCATTGCCATGTCGACATCATCGAATGTGCCCAACCGAATCATTTCTTGCTTACCAGACAGAAACTCCAATTCTCTAGAGCCTTTGAGAGCAAGGCGGTCTTGAATCTCGATGAATTCTTCAGCCGGAGTGATGATGAAGGCAACGTTTCCGGAAAGAGCGTTTTTTAATTCTGGCGCACTGAGTGCGGTAGCCACTCCGAGCAACGAGCCAGTTTGTGCATGATGTCCACACGCGTGGGCGGCACCCGATTCGGGATCTGCCCCCGGATGTGATGGCACTCGAAGTGCATCCAACTCGGCAATAACGGCGACTGTTGGACCCGGATTGGCTCCTCGTAGTTCAGCTCTCATACCGGTACGAGCAATACCTGTTTCCACAACGAAACCCAGAGATTGCAGCTGTTCCTGAATGAACGCAGATGTCTTGAATTCATTGAATCCGGTTTCCGGGGTGCTGTAGACCGTTCGTGCAGCAGATATAAGATCGCGAGTCGCCCCGTCGATCGTTCGCAGCGCAAGTGCTCTTAGTTCAGCGATTTCTACAGAGGGCATCTGGTTACTCGGAATATGTAACGTCGGAGCGGAATGCCCGCATGCGACTAAGGTATTCATTGATGGTCATCGGAGCACTGAATGCTCCTGCGATTCTCTGACCCTTTTTGCCACCGTCGGCCAGTAGGTCGATAACGGTCATGCCCATTGCCTTACCAGCTTTGATTACAGCCAGATCGTAATTTTCCACGACGTAGTCGACGCCATGACCATTGCCGCTAGTCGCGTTGGCGGTTGGTTGAATAGTCGGAACGATCTGACTCACGTCGCCCATGTCTGTACAACCGGTGCTGTGCTGGAGTTCGATCACGTTGTCGTCACCGATCAACGAACCTGCGTTGTGCCGGTAAATCTCAGTCAACGGTTCACTATATTTGGAGGGTAGATAACCAGGATTCGTCGTGATTCTAACTTCAGCCCCCGTTGCTAGTGCGCCAGCTCTGAATGCTCGGTCAATCTTCTCCGACGTGTTCAGAATGGCTGGAACGTTCGAAGCCCTAACATATGTTTCGATTCTTACATCAGCTGGCACTGAATTGACCGCTGCCCCGCCTTTCGTGATGATCGGGTGAACTCGTACGGTATCTGTATCCTTGAACGTTTCTCGCTGTGCATGTACAGCCGCCAACCCGAGATGCGCCGCGTTCAATGCGTTCACTCCCAGATGAGGTGATCCACCTGCATGAGCGGCCTTGCCGATGTACTGGACAGTCTTCCCGATCATGCCGTTGTTCGATCCACCTACACCGAGCGTTCCGGCGGTTTCGCCGCCGGTGTGAGTCAACATCGCAATATCGATGTCGTCGAAAAAGCCCAGTTTGATGAGTTCCTGCTTGCCACCAAAGAACTCGATTTCATCATTTTCCAAAAGTGACTCTCGATACTCAAGCTCGATGTACTCCTCGGCAGGTGTCGCCATGAAGCTGACTTTGCCAACCAGTCCTTCGGTCACTGCTGCTTTAGTGAGTCCGGCAGCCACCGTCAACATCGATCCGATCTGGGCATGATGACCGCAGGCGTGTGCCGCATTTGTTTCGGAATCGGCATGGTAGTGGCCAGGTACGATCAGGGAATCCAACTCGCCCATGACAGCGATATGAGGCCCTAGCTTGCCTGTGTCTAACGTGCTGACTACGCCAGTCTTAGCGACTCCAGTTTGCACTTCGAAACTGTTTTCACGAAACCAGTCAGCAACGAGTTTTCCGGTTCGAATCTCGCGATAGCCGCTTTCGGGATGGTTGAGAATATCGCGGGCAATACGCTCAAGTTCGTCTGCTCGCTGATTGATCGCAGAACTGAAAGTGCTTTTTAGTTTGGTGCGTTCGACCATGACCGCCATTTCTTGTTCGTGGAGATTCGCGGCGAGTGTAGCAGTCACCTTCACATTGAGCCGTTTGAAATAGCCCCGATTCGGCCTCTGATTGCTGCCATTGTTTCGCCTATACTCACCCCTATGAACAAAGTAGTACTTGCACCCCAGGGATTCAAAGAGAGCCTGACCGGCATGGAAATTGCCGAGGCGATGGCTATAGGCGTTAAGCGTGTCTGGCCAAAGGCCGAGACAGTGTTGATACCGGTAGCCGATGGCGGCGATGGCACGCTACAGGCTTTGGTCGATAGTTCGGGAGGTGAAGTACGCGTCGCCAGGGTTGAAGACGCTATCGGCCGTACCATCGATGCCGCCTGGGGTGCCCTTGGTAATGGCACTACAGCAGTAATCGAGGTCGCAAACGCGGTTGGGTTGGCTCGGCTCGATCAGGACGAACGTGACGTGCGGAATGCTTCGACCTACGGAGTTGGCCAGCTATTCACGGAAGCCCTTGATGCCGGGTTCACAGATTTCATCATTGGTGTCGGAGGCAGTGCAACAAACGACGCGGGTGCTGGCATGATTCAAGCGATGGGCGGTAAGCTGATCAACGCTGACGGAAACGTTGTAGCACGTGGCGGAGTCGCACTTTCTGATCTGGCTAATATCGATGTGTCGGAACTTGATCCCCGCATGTCTTTGGCCAACGTTGTCGTTGCTTGTGATGTAATCAATCCCCTTTGTGGTCCTCGTGGCGCTTCGGCTATTTTTGGTCCGCAAAAAGGTGCAACGCAGGAGGACATCAAGGAACTCGATGCAGCTCTTGCCAATTTCGCCGACGTGATTGCAAAGGATCTACATACCGACGTAGCCGACATTCCCGGTGCAGGAGCTTCTGGAGGATTGGGCGCAGGATTGATGGGATTTTTCGATGCTCGATTGCGTCTGGGCGCGGATATCGTTCTCGAAGCAGTGAATCTCGAAGAACACTTGAAAGATGCCGAACTCGTGATAGTCGGAGAAGGTCAATTCGACCGTTCAACCGTGTTCAACAAATCACCTGTCGCGGTGGCGCAGAGGGCAAAACGTAACGGCACACCGGTGATAGGAATCTCTGGCTCGTTTGGCGGTGGATTCGCCGAAGTTCATGAGCACGGGATCGACGCGATATTCAGTCTCGTCAATCGACCGATGTCACTAAAAGAGGCGATGGGAGACACGAAACGATTGGTCGCCATTGCGACCGAACAAGCGTGCCGAGCGATCGCTATCAGCATCTAGTGCTGATAGCGATGTGGCGCTTGTATTTTCCTTATTCGAGAATGATTAAGTGGACTTCTAGCGGGCCGTGGATGCCTGTAACGGTTGTTCCTTCAATGTCGGCCGTCTTGCTCGGTCCCGAAATTAAGTTCAAAGAGCCGGATAGTTCACCGTTCAAGAAATCGTTTCGCTCCAAAGCAAATAGTTCGTCGAGTGAATCGAGCACGTCGCCTGGTTTCAAAACCGCTATATGAGTTGCCGGTGCGAGCGAAACCAAACGAGACAAACCGCTTCGAGGGTGAAGCACAACAGTTCCGGTTTCGGCTATCGCGTAGTCGACTCCAGTGATGCCAATATCGGCTGAGAAAGCGGTCGCCTTCGATTGATCGACCTTAGCAGAGCTGTTTTCGCCGGAGTGCTCGGTGATCCCTATCGTGGCCCCGGTGCTTGTTACCGCCACATCGACACCGATCTGCGACAAAACGTCGTGAGTTGATCGAAGGACCGATTGCGCGTTCTTTCGCTCACATATATTTGCGATCAAACCGGCCGCATCCTCAGGATTGGCGGCACGATGTACGTTCCATCCGGCTGACGCCGCCGAGTATGCCATCAAGCCTGTCAATTCAGAAGCACGTTTCTCAGCGTCAGCAAGCGCACGGTCAGCATTTGCTTTTATGGCGTCCGGGTTGTCAAATCCAGCAGTCCCCGTACTAGCATCAGGCGCGGTTGGAACCAAGACGTCAATGCGTCCCAGCGAATTAGTGACATTGGCGATGAACTTAGCACGATCTGTCATGGTTTTGCCTTCCTGTCACGTTTGTGCAATCTCGACTTCAGTGAGCGAGAAGCAACCAAAGGAAAGTCTCGTGTTGATGTCCAACCAGACACCGGAGGAGGAGCCTTCTTCAACCATCCGTTCTTAGCCAACGGCCGCAACACGATACTCGCAATACGAGCACCAAAGTCGAATCTTCTTCTTCCCATCATGCCGAGTCGCCAGAGCCCCCAGATTCGTCTTTCGTTATACGAGGAAGTTCGTTCGTTCTTGCCAGTCGATCCTTCGGCCGTTCGCCATCTCAATTCAAGAAGCATGCGCGGGATATTGATTTTCACTGGGCATGCGTCGTGACAGGCTCCACACAGCGATGAGGCATTCGGCAGATTGCTGGCGTCTTTTAATCCCGTCAGTACGGGAGAAATTATCGATCCGATCGGGCCCGGATACACCCAGCCATAAGCGTGCCCTCCGATCTTGCGATAAACGGGGCAGGCGTTCAAACATGCTCCACATCGTAGGCAGTTCAACGACTCACGCATCTGCGGGTTGGCGAGGAGCTTTTGGCGACCGTTGTTCATGATGACGAGGTGGAACTCTTCTGGTCCTTCCTCTTCGTCCGATTTTCTAGCTTCATTGATCATGGTGACGTAGGTAGAAATGCGCTGGCCGGTAGCCGAACGGATCAGTATTCGCAACATGGTGCTGAGATCTTGAATCGACGGCACGATTTTTTCCATGCCCATTACTGCGACATGAACCCGCGGAACAGTGGTCGTCATCCGGCCATTACCCTCGTTGGTCACCAATGCGATCGAGCCCGATTCGGCGACTGCGAAGTTAACTCCAGTAACCGACATATCCGCCCGTTCGAATACGCTGCGCAGTTTCTTACGCGCCATCATCGTTAGTTCTGTAGCGTCGGGAACAGGGTCGCCCTCTTTAAAATCATCGTCCAGCAACTTGGCAACATCCTTGCGTGATTTGTGAACCGCTGGTGCTATCAAATGATAGGGAGTCTCGTCTGCCAGTTGAATGATGTATTCGCCAAGATCGGTTTCTATCGTTTCGAAACCCTCGTCGTTCATCGCCTCGGCTAATCCCATCTCCTCTGAGACCATCGACTTTGATTTGATTACTGTCTTGATGTTCCGTTTGTGAGCAAGATCGATGATGTGTTTTCGGGCCTCGGCAGCATCTTCGGCGAAGAACACACTGCCACCGTTTTTCTCGACGTTGTCGGTAAGTTGTTCCAGATAGTAGTCGAGATGGGCGATCGTATGATCTTTGATCGCCTTGCCTTTCGTTCGAAGTTCATTCCAATCAGGTGTGTCACCAGCCGCGGCAAGGCGCCCTTGAAAGAAACCTGTGTAGACATGTTCCAACGACTGCTGGATCTGTTTGTCCTTCAGCGTCGAAGCGGCCTTATCACGGAAATTGACGGTTAGCGGCTTCAATTTAACGAACTCGTCTCGCTGGTGTTTATGAGCGATTCAGCCAAGATCTCAGCGATGTGCACTACCTGAACTGCTGATCCTCGTCGCCTGAGACCACCTTGCATTTGAAAGATACAGCCCGTATCGGCAGCGATCACGGTGCTCGATCCAGTCGCTTCTATGTTGTCGAGTTTCTCGTCCAATACCGCCGACGAGATATCAGGCATCTTCACCGAGAACGCTCCACCGAAGCCGCAGCAGACATCGGCGCGTTCCAGCGGTGTCATATTCAATCCATCGATATTTGAAAGCATCTCCACAGGAGCTTCATTCACGCCAATTTCTCGTAGCAAATGGCAGCACTTGTGATACGTGGCTGAGCTCTCAAGTCGACCCGTTATCGCGGCGTTTCCGAAGAACCTCGATATGAACTCGGTGAGTTCGAATAATCGCTCTCCGACTATCGATGCTCGTTCGACCATAGTCGGATCCTCACGGAATAGTTCGGCGTAATGATTTCTCACCATTCCAGCGCACGAACCTGATGGAACTACGATTGGACCTTCAACCTGCTCGAATAGTTCGATAAATCGCGCGGCGACTGGGTATGCCTCAGATCGAAATCCACTGTTGAACGCTGGTTGCCCGCAACACGTCTGGCCATCGAGAAAATCGACCGCTATACCAAGATACTCGAGCACATCTACTGTACGTTCACCGATATGCGGTGCGATCTGGTCGACCATGCAGGAAGCAAAGAGGGTTACACGGTCGGGGCGGGGTGGGTTGGTTGTATTATCAGTCATCACAGAAAGTTATCAGATTCCGTTCGTGAATTACCATAATAGGTAGATCTAAGCCAAACCAACAATCTCAACATGTTTAGCGCATCCGATTGTCGCCGTTCCACATATCGGCGTTCGATCCCAATTTGGCCTTCACCGGTTCGGTGGCCGTCGACAGTTGATCCGCAACCCCCTCTGGTAGATCGTATTCGAACGCAGGAATATTCAGACCGAGTTCATCAGGTGATCGTGCACCAACGAGAAGCGAAGTGATACCCGGCCGTGAACGCACCCAGGCGAGCGACACTTTAGCCGGGTGCTCTCCAAGACCATCGGCGATTTTGGCCACTTCTGTAATGGCATCGAACGCTTCAGTTTCGCAACCTTCTTCACCGTGATTGGAAAGTGGTCTGTCGTTGCTAAATAGTCGAGAACGAGAAAGACCATCAGGAACTTCATCTGGAGAAGCATAACGCCCAGTTAGTAGTCCTTGAGCAAGCGGGCTGTAGCAAATCAGCCCTACACTGTTGTCGAGGCACTTGGGGGCGATTTCAACTTCGATTGGACGCCACAGCAGGTTATAAGGAAGCTGGTTGGTCACTATTCCGTCTTTGGCTAAGACAGCCGTGAGATCCTGCACGCCAAAATTGCAAACACCGATCGATCGAATCTTCCCTGCATCGCGCAACTTGAACAGGGCAGCCATTGAGTCTTCGATGGCTACGGCATGATTCGGCCAGTGAATCTGGTAGAGATCTATATAGTCGGTTTGCAGTCGTTGGAGGCTCGCATCGCACGTTTCGTCAACTGATTCTGGCACCAGATGTGGAGGACTGATTTTTGTCGCGATTACGGCGTCTGCCCGTCGGCTGACCAGCGCCCTGCCAAGTACATCTTCTGAATGTGAATCGTCGTTGTAACCTTCGGCCGTATCAAAGAAAGTGATCCCCTTATCGAGCGCAGCGTGAACCGTGGCGATAGATACATCGTCGTCTTGAGGTCCCCAGACCTTGCCACCGGCAAACGGCCAGCAACCTAGAGCGAATTCCGAAACTTTTATTTCGGTACTACCGAGGGACTTGTACTGCACGCGTGATCTCCTGAAATGATGAAAATCGAATCGCTGCGCACTGTAGCACTTGAATCCACGAATCGGCCTGCTCAACATCCCACAATCACTTAGATATCATCTCCTGATATCGGCGACGCGGGAGTTCTGGATTTCAGGAGTGAGAATTGATCAAGGTAGGCATTACCGGTACTGACAATGTTGGGAAGGTGTAGCTCGATCGCTAGAACTAATCGATTCAGAGGTCAATATTCCCGATCTCCCTGTGTTGGTCAAACCGAATTTCGTCACAACAACAAACCAGCTCGCTGCGACTCATGTCGACGCAACCCGCACCGCTCTCGAGTATCTGAAAAGTAAGGGAGTAACTGATTTTATCGTTGGAGAAGGACCGGCAAAAGGTTCGCCCGATCCCGGATTCGATAACTATGGTTATCGCGACCTCGCGAAAGATTTCAATATCGAATTCATGAATCTGAACGACGTTGACAGCGTTCCTGTGCCTGCATTCGACGAGCAGCTGAATCCGCAAACTCTAAAGATGTCGAAGCAACTTTCCGAGTCGTATGTGGTGTCTGTGTGTCCGATGAAAATTCATCTTAGAGTCGGTGTCACGATGGGATTGAAGAACGTTCTGGTTGGTTCGCTAACTGGTCCTGCCGAACGACGGAAGATTCACAAGGGAACCAAGGCAATTAATTTGACACTGGCAAAGATGTCGCAGCACATAGCTCCTGACTTGACCGTGAACGACGGGACTGTTGGCATGCAAGGTAATGGTCCGATGGACGGGTATGCGATCCAGTCGAACGTCGTACTCGCTTCTCATCACGCGATCGCCGCCGATGTAGTTGGACTGCAGATTATGGGGTTCTCTCTGTATCAGGTTGGTTACCTTCGATACGCAATGCAACTGCGGAACCTCACCCTTGATGACATCGAAGTCGTGGGAGCCAGCATCGACGAGGTTCTAATTGCTTTCGCTGCGCCCGGCGGAATCCAGGAAATACTGGCGTGGCCCCTGGAAGAGGACTGGCGAGGTGTGATCAACCGGGTAACGTGATGAGGGCGTTGAATTAAAGGGCGCGGGCTATCAGTTATCATCTTCACCAGACGGCACCGCTAAAGCAAACGGCAATTCTGGAGTTAATTTTGATCAAAGTAAGCATCGCCAGCACATCAAATCGCACTGAAGGCGTCACAAAGGCGCTTCAGTTAATTGATTCTGAAGTAACGATTCCCGATCTACCGGTTATGATCAAACCGAATTTTGTTACGACCTCAAACCAGTTGGCTGCCACACACGTCGACTCCACCCGAGCGACTCTTGAATTCCTTGCGAGCCAAGGCGTGAGTAAGTACGTGATTGCGGTTGGGCCCGCGATAGGAACTCCTGATTCCGGTTTCGATAACTACGACTACCGGGCACTCACTGACGACTTCGACATTGAGTTCCTAGACCTGAACACTGATGACCGCGTTCCTGTTCCAGCCTTCGACGACCAACTTAACCCTCAAACTCTGTACATGTCGAAACGATTATCTGAATCCTACGTCGTGTCCGTTTGCCCCATGAAAACCCACAACAATGTCGTCGTAACGCTCGGGTTGAAAAACATTCTCGTTGGCACACTTTCGGGAAAAGAGCAAAAGCAGAAGATCCACAAGGGAAGCAAGGCGATCAATCTGACTCTCGCCAAGATGGCACAGCATGTGGCACCTGACTTGACTGTGATTGATGGCACGGTAGGAATGCAAGGCAACGGCCCGATAGACGGATACGCCATACAGTCGAATGTTGTTGTCGCTTCTCACCACGCAGTTGCAGCCGATGTCGTTGGACTCCAGATCATGGGTTACAGCCTCGACCAAGTCGGATACTTGCGCTACGCAATGCAACTTCGAAACCTCACACTAGACGACCTTGAAGTTGTGGGATCCAGTATCGAGAGCGTTCGAATTGCGTATGCCGATCACGAAAATCTAGAGGAGCAACTCACGTGGCCCCTCAAGGATGACTGGCAGACTGATTTCAACCGCGGGTAGCAATTGAAAATCGCACCGTGCAATCCGATTATGGTTTTGCTGACGAATCATCTGATTTGAACTGGCGGGAGTGCAAGGGAGTCGAACCCTCCGCGCACGCCGAAGGACGCACGCCAGCGGAGTTGAAGTCCGTGAGGCCCACCGGGACCTATCCACTCCCCCACTGTTTTGTGAACGCAGCAAGAGTACAGGGCATTCACTCGAACAACGATCAACAAAAGACCCCGAAAGCGATAAACCTCCGGGGTCTTTTTTTCGAACAAACTATCAGACGGTCATTGCGTCTTCGAGTCGTGCCTGCAGCACGCTCTTCGGGACAGCTCCGACTACCTGGCCAACGGGGGCTCCACCCTTGAAAATCAACAGTGTCGGGATGCTGCGCACGCCGTACTTAGCTGATGTTTGAGGGTTGGTGTCGACGTTCAGTTTTACGAACTTGGCCTTGCCGTCGTATTCGTTGGCCAATTCTTCGACAACCGGGGCGATCTGTTTGCAGGGACCGCACCATTCTGCCCAAAAATCGACAAGTACTGGGAGTTCTGAGTCGATCACTTCGGTGCTGAACTCGGCGTCATTTACATCCTGCGGTTTTGTCATTTACTTTCGTCCCTTTAGTAATTTTTCACTCGGAAATCAGCCCGTAGAAGCCAATCTAAAAACCACTTCCGTGGTGACTTTCGAAATATTAGATACAAATTGCTGAAAAAAGATGCAACAACTCTGCATTGTTTCTGCCAAACTAGTCGGCCGCAGCACCAGACTCTTGTTCAACTGGTGCTGTTTCTATTGTAACCGTTGAATACCCCAACCCTGGCACCCGTGGCGCCCAGTCGTCGACGTCGAGTTCGTGCATCCTGCTTGCCAATTCACCAAACAACGTCGTAGTGCCAACCAAACCAACTTGAGGCGACTCAAAAACGGCCTTGCCGCGAGCCAGTACGTGGCCTTCCGACGTTTTGACCTGGACCACATCACCCTCGTTCAAGCCTGCTAAATTCGCGTCATCAGGATGAATTTGGACCAATTGCTCGCGATCTACATAATTCATGTCGGCGGGCTTACGTACGACAACGTCACGCTCCGGCTGACTTAGTACACGGCCTGGCGCGAACGTAAGCGGTGCGTTTTCGATCGCATTGGCAAGCTCGTCGTAGTTCAGGGGTACAACCGTGACTACCGAATCCGGATCCGCAAACAGAATCGATGAATCGTCGCTACCCGACGACCGTTGGATTCCACCGGTCTGAAGTTGTTCATGCGAGAGCCCCCTGTAGTTCGAGATAGTTCCGGATATTTCGTCGAACACTTCGGAAGCAGATGTGTAGGCGAACCCTGATCCACCCATGGCGTTGGCAATCGCCGAGACAGTTTCCCAGCCCGTCTTTTCTTCGTGTCGTGGTTCGGCAGTGATCCGCAGAAGTTGAACCCGACGTTCAAGGTTCGTAACGGTCGAGTTTTGCTCTGCATATGTGGCTGCAGGTAGAACAACGTCAGCGTGGTGGGTAATCTCAGAATCGAAAGTTGCCGAAACCACGAGGAATTCCAGTTTCTCTAACGCTGCTGGTAGCGACACGAGCGACGGTGAGTGCCCGGAAACCCCATCGGCCATGACCAACGCCGCTTTTACGTTGCCAGAAGTCATGCCGGTGATCATTTCGGAGATACCGAGCCTTCCGACTTCGGTAGTAGCGCCCATATCACGTGCACCTAGAGTGTTAGCTCCGTGGTACAGCGGGAAGATGCCACCGGACGTTTTGCCAATATTGCCTGTGATAGCCGCAAGGTCGACCACGGCATCGACCAGCCGCTCGGTAGCTGAATCATCTAGCCCGTCGTTACCCATCAGGATGGCACCTGCATCGCTTACGGCAAAGTGTTTCGCTGCACGTCGAATCTTTAGTTCTTCGATCCCGGTGTCACGAGAAATTTTCGCAAGGTCGAACGTCCAGATTGACTGCTTGAACTCTTTACCTTGTTCGATCCGTGACCCAACGAAATCCTTATTTTCAAGTGTCTCATCGAGTATGGCTCGAGCCATGCCTGCGACAAGCAACGCTTCCGAACCGGGCTTCGGTCGAAGCCACTCAGTGGCATATCGTGTCAACTCAGTTTCACGTGAATCAATTACTACGAGTTTTGCACCTTCGCGTACTGCCTTCTTGGCAGGCACCGCAAGAACGTTCTGTTCTTCAGTCGGATTACCCGCGACAACAAGTAGGCTCTTTGAATTTTCGATATTCCAGATCGGATTCGTGGCAGCGCCGGAGCCCAACCGAGCCTCCAGACGAGAAAGCATTGCGCTGTTCAAGTTGAGGGCTGAATCGATGTTAGCGTTGTTCAGGACCGACTTCGCAAACTTGGCTGCGACAAACTGATCTTCATTCGATCCACGAGGCGAAGTGACTACCGCAACTTCATCGGCTGAACGGCCGCCAAGACCGCTGCTGATCTTTTCTAGTGCTTCTTCCCAGGTTGACTTTCGAAGTATTCCGCCTTCACGGACATACGGTCGTTTTAATCTTGAGGTGCTGTTGGTGTATTCATATCCGAACTTACCTGTCATGCATGCTTGTCCGTTATTGGCTGCACCTGCGAGGTCGCCCTTGAATCGAATGACTTTGCCGAACGTATTAATTTCGGCGATCATCTGGCAACCGACCGGGCAGTTTGTGCAAACTGTAGCGACTTCTGAGACAGCTTTCTCCCATTTGTAGTTGCGTTCGGTGAGTGTACCGGTTGGGCAAACGTCAATACATGCTCCGCAGAATTCACAGCCTGATTCGAGCAGTGATGTGCCATGAGCGGTGCCCACCAGAGCCACGCCTGAGCGGGAAGTCAATGTGAGTGCTGTATCGTAACGGACATCGGCACAGATCCGGACACAGCGCGAGCAAACGATGCACAGATTGTAGTCGCGATCGTAGAACGGATCATCAGTGTGAATCGGCAGATCACGTCGGTGGTAGTTGAGCGGTGTGCGCAGGTCGAGTTCGACCAATCGTACAGTGTCTTTGAGTTCGCAACGCTCGTTCTTAGGGCAAATTGTGCAGCGATCAGTGACTGTCACGTGGCGCTGGCAGATGTCCTGAGGGCCGCATAGCTCGATGCGATGGCATGTGAGACATCCGTGTGGATGCTCGCTCATCAGAAGCTCAACGACGTTCCTTCGCAGTCCCTTTACATCTTCACTGTTGGTCGTGACTTCGGCGTCGGGCATCGGAGGAGTCGTGCAAGATGCGACGGTCATCTTTCGACCATTCGCCTCAATCTCAACCATGCATGCCCTGCAGGAGCCTTGCGGCTTCATTTTCGGGTAGTAGCAAAGGTAAGGAATGTAAATATCTTGATCCATTGCCGCCTGCAGGATCGTCTGACCAGGATTTGCAATTACCTCGCGGCCATCGATCTTGAACGTTGTTCCATCGGCCATACAGAGATCTCCGAACGTTTGGGTTTTAGTAGAGGCCCACCGCTAAAGCTATGGGCGTGTGCGTGTTGGAAGTATCATCCTGCCATCGCCATAGACACCAGCAGGGGTGCCTTCACCGCCGAGACAAGATTTGATTTCATCTCCGAAATATTTCAGAGCTGATGCGATCGGGTTAAAGCCCAGCTGCCCGTGACCACAAAGTGATCCCGCCCGCATGCTGGTCCCGACTCGCTCAAGCAGAGCGAGATCGGCTGGTTTGGCTTTGTTCTGGCACATACGATCCAGAATTTCGAGCATATGGGTATTACCGAGTCGGCAGGGGAAGCACTTGCCGCAGGATTCGAACTGGTTGAACGCTACGAGAGATCGCAGTAGGTCAACGACATTCACGGTTTCGTTTCCGACGATGATCCCGCCTGATCCGATCGATGCGCCGGCTGCCGACATCGCGTCGAAATCAATCATGGTGTCGAAAGCTTCTTCACCCAGTAGACCATTGAGCGGACCTCCGGCTTGCAGGACCTTGATTCTCTCGCCTTCTGAGACGCCGCCACCTACTTTATCGAGTACCTCGCGTATCGTCATACCCATGGGTACTTCGTACATTCCCGGATAGGTAATGTGCCCTGAAAGACAGACGATGGCAGTGCCCGACGTGGTTTCGGTTCCGATTCCTTTGAACCATTCCGAACCATTACGAACGATCTCAGGAACGTAGGAAATTGTTTTTACGTTGTTGATATTTGTTGGCTTCTGCCAGAGTCCGGCTGCTGCTGGGAACGGGGGCTTGTATCGAGGTGTAGAACGTTTTCCCTCGATCGCTTCCATGAGGGCAGTTTCTTCGCCAGCAACGTATGAGTCGCCAGTGAGTGATACCTCCATCTCAAAGGAGAAATCGGAGCCAAGAATATTTTTCCCAAGTAGTCCTGCTTCGTAACAGGCTGCGATTGCCTTGCGCGCCGATTCAATAGGCTTCTCGTGACCAGTACGTATGAAGATGTAACCGTGAGTTGACCGAGTGGCGTAGCCATTGATTATCAGACCTTCAACGAGTGTGTGCGGGTCATTCTCGATGATGCCCTTGTCGTTGAACGCACCAGGATCACCTTCCTCGCAGTTGCACAAAACATACTTCACCGGAGCGTCTGAAGGAGCTAAGAAGCTCCATTTGACTCCTGCCGGGAAGGCCGCCCCACCACGACCGCGAAGACCAGCAGCTTTAATTTCGTCAACAATCTCAGCGGGAGTCATTTCGGTGAGTGCACGGTTCAGAGCTGCGTATCCACCGTTTGCAACATATTGGAGAAGATCGTGCGGATCGGTATCGCCGAAATTTCGAGTGGCAATTCGCTGCTGGAGAGCCACCATCGGCATGCTCTCGAGTTCGGGCAGATTCCCAACGCCCGTACCATAGCCACCAGAATATGCAAATGCCCGGTCCATTAACGGCTCGCCGTTTTGCACGTGTTGTTCGACTATCATCTGGGCTTCTTCGGGTTCAACATTGCCATAGAAAACCCGGGCACCGTTCGGCATCAGTACGTCGACCTGTGGTTCGAGGTACATCAGTCCCATCGCACTAACCATCGAAACATTGGCGTTCGCACCAGTTGATTCGGCAGACGTCTTGAGTGCTTCAAATACCTCCTCAGCACCTACAGCCTGACCTGAAGTTCCTCCACCAACTCGAATCCAGGCACTGTCACCCGCGGTCAACTCATCCCAACGTTTGGCGGCGCGGGCTTGAAGTTCTTCGAACTGCGTTGGCATCGGGTGTTTGTTCCTCTGATTTGCTGGACTACTAGCAGTCGGCTATGTGTCGTGGCCTCGAAGTTCACGTGCAATCTTCGCCGCCGACTCCGGTGTTTGCTTACCGATCAAGTGGTGATCGATAGCTATTACCGGCCCCTGTGCACACGCACCCAGACAGGTGTTGTACTTCAGGGTTACTTTGCCGTCGGGGCTGTCGCCTTCTTCTTTGATTTCGAGCACTTCATGCACGGAATTGAGGATCTTCTGAGCACCGACAACATGGCAGGCAGGTCCCCAGCAGACATCGAGAGTCTTCTCACCGGGAGGAGTGAATCTGAAATTTGTGTAGAACGATGCAACGCTCCACACTTCGTTGATGGTTGAACCGCATAACGTAGCCGTTTCTTTGATGGCTTCATCTGGCAGATAGTGAATGGAATCCTGCACCGCTATAAGCGATGAAAGGACTGTGATCGTTGGCTGTGCCTGTGCATTCAGGATTTGCCGGATCCGCTCGCGTAGTTTTGAGCTCTGCGCTGTCTCAGCAGTAGTCAACTTAACCTCAACAAAAAGTGGAATATTCGACTTCAAGAATCGATGCACAATCCTAGCAGAGCCCACTAGGCCAGACAACGAAAACTGCGTGAATATTTCAGACTCAGAAGGTTCGGTACTTTTTATAGGCTTTTTGCGGGTCCATCCCGTTCAATATCATCGTCCTGAGCTCGCTCTCGGTCGACATGATTTCCTCTGTTCTATCAAGCACTTCGTCGATGAGGGACTGGGGAACAACGACAACACCATCGATATCAGCAAGAATCCAATCACCGGTTGACATCTGAACATCGCCAATCACGATCGGTTCGCCCATCGTTTCGATAGCCCATTTTCCAACAACATCTTTCGGCGTGTAGTAGCGGAAAAACACGGGCCATCCGAGTTTCTTGATGAAATCGGAATCTCGATTGCCACCATCGACAACGTATCCGAGCACACCTCGATGATTTAGCCATTCGGCCGAAAGCTCGCCCATGTGAGCGATTGTCGAATCGTTGGGCTGACAAACAAGAACCGATCCTGATGGTGCTTTACTCAGCAATCCCGTCCAACTCATCAGAGAATCATCGGGGGAAATCGAATTGTCGATTCCGCCACTGCAAGTCCACACCGGACCTGCCAGTGTCTGTGTATCGTCAAGCGGACGAATGTCGTTAGGAAGTACGCAATCCGGGTGTCCCATCTCGCGCATCACGTCGTGAACGGCACCTGTGTAGCAGTCTTGAAGTCGCTCAGTTGTGGTCTTCGCCATGTTCAATTCCTATCGTTTCTTTAATATGAAACTCTAAGATACAGTGACTCGTCGACCGTCGTCACCAAATTGACGTCACCATCCAACGGAGTTTCAGCGTGAAAATCACTTCCATCGAAACAATTCAGCTAGAAGAATTTTCGGCAATTATCTGGGTGCAAGTGAAAACAGATTCAGGTCACGTTGGTCTCGGCGAAACGTTTTTCGGTCCTCGTGCCGTTGCAGGATGCGTCCACGAGATGTTCGCCCCCATGTTGATAGGCAAGGACCCACTAGCGATCGAACGGCACTGGCGTGACATGTTCGATATGGCGAACGCCTACGGGTATGCTGGCGCAGAGGCACGCGCGATATCGGCCATAGATATTGCGCTATGGGATATCGCTGCTCAGGTTGCCGACCAGCCGATATACAACATGCTCGGTGGCGCCTGCCGGGATCGGGTTCGTACGTACAACACGACTGGCCAGTATGGAGACAACAAAGACCTGGAAATGGCGATCTTCGATGCAGGTACTTTAGCCAAGAGTCTTGTCGATGACGGCATTACTGCTATGAAGTGGGCGTTCACCGATCAGTTCGCCGATCTCAATCGTGGCACTCACATCTCGAACGAGGACATGAAATTGCTGATCAAACCGGTCGAGGATATTCGAGCCGCAGTTGGCGACCAACTCGAAGTGGCAAATGATGGACACGGTCGGTGGAATCTCAACTCTGCAATAAAGATCGGCAAGGCGATGGATCATCTCGACATGTTGTGGCAGGAGGAGCTGATCCAACCAACAAACGTCGACAGTCACCTTCGACTGGCAGACGAAATTGAAGCCCCTGTCTGTGTTTCAGAGCGTCTCATCAGTAAATATCAATTCCGTGAATACCTTAAAGCCGGTGCAGCGGAAGTCGTGATGCCTGACCTGATTTGGACCGGTGGGATAACCGAAACAAAGAAGATCTGCACCATGGCAGAAGCGGAGCAACGTCCTGTAGCACCGCACGATATGACTGGGCCGGTGAATGTGTTTGCATGCGCCCATATTTCGATGAATGCACCAAATGTATTCCTTATGGAAACATGCCGAGCGTTTTACGGTGAAGGCGGCTGGTACGACAAGGTGTTGGAGACCAACATTAAAGTTGTCGACGGGTATCTGCACGCGCCCGAAGGCCCCGGGTTGGGTACTCGTCTTCGGAAAGATGTCTTCAGTCGCTCAGATCTGATTATTGAGACTACTGACGAACCCGGCGACCACTTCCACTGGGGAGGACACGAGTCCCAGATATTTGAAGTCGTTGGAGATCGCGGCGAACGCAAGGTCAAGTACCGAGATTCGTGGACTGAAGCCGATCCGGATTTGGTGTCCAAGGCCAAAAAGCGATAATTTCCGAAGTTATTTGTAGTTGCTGCACACGAATGGGCTGTCTGCTGGATCGATTTACAGCAACCACTGATATACCGGTTTCAACTAAGGTGGTTTTCGACGCGTGGCTCGATAACCAGCAACACGGTGAAATGACGCAGTCGCCGGTAATCGCTTCGACCGAAATCGCCGGAAGATTCACTGCGCACGATGGCTATATCAACGGGATCAACCTCGAACTCGAGCCGAGTAAGCGGATACTCCAAACTTGGCACAAATCGCAGTTCGAAGAAACTGATCCTGATCCATCGATCGAGGTGACGCTGGAAGCGGTTTCAAGCGGCACGCAACTTACGCTGCGGCAATGGACCATTCCAGATGGGAAGGCCGAGGGATACCAATCAGGGTTGTAGGACTACAATTTCACTTTCAAGCAGGAGTATTTCGCCAATAAGTCTGGTTAGTCTTGTCTACTCATCGGGCGAACCCGCTTTAGCAGCGACTGCCATATCGATACTGCGATCCCGAGGCTGGGTTGGCGACATGACGATCTCTTCGATCACGGTTCTTCCGGGTAACGTGGCGCAAAGCAATATTGCTGCTGCAACGTCTTCCGGCATCATCATCGTTGCTCGTGCTGCAGCATCGGGATTATGAGGACGGTTGTTGAGGATTGGCGTATCGACTTCTGCGGGTAGAACTGTGCAGGCGCGAATACCTTTGGCGTTCAGTTCAGCGTTGATACCACGCATCAGATTGTAAGAAGCTGCTTTCGCTGCGCTGTATGCCGCACCACCGAGTAAGCCCGGGCGAAGCGCAGCCATCGAAGATGTCGTGATAACAGTGCCAGCGCCTCGTTCGATCATTGAGCCTACGACCGACTGGGTGAGACGATAAACGCCTTCGACATTTACCTTGAACACGCTGTTCCACTCTTCAGCACCGACGTACTGAATTGATCGAATTTTAGAGCTGTGGCCGGCGTTGTTAACCAGAATATCCACCTGCCCGTACTCGTTGAGAGCCCACTCTCCGAGAGCAGCGGCTGCATCACCATCTTCCATATCGACTGATTTGGCGACGGCAGAACCACCCGCAGATTCGATGAGTCCAACGACTTCATTGAGGGGTTCGATGCGGCGACCCGTGATGACGAGTTTGGCGCCTTCATCGGCGAACATCAGAGCGGCTTCACGTCCGATTCCTGTGCCTGCACCCGTAATGATCGCTATCTGGCCGTCGAGATGTCCCATAGTCAGTAATCCAGTCCGTGTTGGCTCTATGAAGTAGGTAGTTGCGGCAGTTTACTGCCAGTTACGCCAGTTTTGTTGCTCATCACCGAGAATAGTCGCAGCCAGCCCGCGCCCCATCTGAATCGAATAGTTCGTGCCACGGTCTTCAGGGTAAATCTGCGTCGTGTTTGCCAGATATAGCTTTTTGAGTGGTGTGCGATGATCGGCAATAGCACCTGAATATTTCGTGCCAATCACCGGTTGGGCGGCACTGAGTGCGTTGTAGTGAACTTCCTTTATCCAGGATCGGTCGAATTCAGGATTGAACTTCGTCAAATGCGGCAGGTAGAGATCGAGAAGTTCATCCTGCGACATGTTGTATATAGGATCGGTTCGATCGAGATAGTTCGTCAGGTAGAGAACATGGCTGCTTCCGTACCACTCTTTTGGCAGCATGTTGGTGTGCTCGATCAGTCCCAAGAACGGAACTTCGGAGTCGGCAATATTCATCCAGTAAAAATCAGTGAGCGGTTGTGATAATTCCAGAGTTACAACCACTGCTGCCAGATAGTGCACTTCAGTGAGTCGCTTTTTATAGTCGTCCGGTAACTCGACCAGTTCTGGAAATGCGAACGACGGAACGGTCGAAAGAACACAGTCGAAATCTTTCCGGATCTCTCCTACTGAGGTGGATTTAGCAACAAGACCTTTGGCAACTCCGTCAACCACGTCCACTTTCACGACAGGCGTTGAAGTATGAATTTCACCGTAGCGTGACTCGATAGCGTTTTTCAGTTCGTCGAAAATCGTGTCGAAGCTGCCATCTGGGTATCCCAGCATCTCTCGACCACGGATACCTTGTCTCGACGCAAATCGTGTCTGGATTTTCGACCAGAACCAGGGCATTCCGATCTGATCGTAATAGTCTCCGAACTTGCCCTTAAGCAACGGTGCCCAGACTTTTTCGTAGGCCATTCCACCGAGCCGTTCTCGTAACCAGTAGTCGGCGGTCTGATCTTCCAGATCTCGCCAATCCTTGATTCGCTTAACTTTCAGAGCGAACAGTCCCAGCCTGATTCGATCGAGAATGGGAAGCGCACCCAATCGGAGCAGATCGAGGGCCGTGGTGGTCTTGTACACCTTCCCTGACGTATAAGTGCCGACGCGTGACGGATACCACTTCATTGTGTCGCCGACACCGAGTTCGTCCATCAGGTCGAGAATCGCTTTGTCGTTCGTGAAAAGGTGGTGATATCCACGTTCGAGCGGGCTTCCTCCCACCGGAATTGTCGAAGCCTGGCCACCGATAAACGGAGCAGATTCGTAAACCACAACTTTGTGACCTTTGGCTGAAAGATCGTACGCGGCTGCGAGGCCTGTAGCACCGGCACCAATAATTCCAATATTCATCAGGAAGAATTCTCTCCAACGATAGGTTGGTCCGATTCCTGAGCACCCTTCATGAGGTCCGACAGCGAATTGCCGTCGAGTACCAGCAAGAGCGCACCAACGACGGTCGGCGGAACCCACACCACCACATGCACCGCAAGTGCGTAAGCCGCTGCAACTTCCTGACCAACACCAAGTGCAATCAGAGCGGCGGCTCCGAAAAAGTCGAACGGTCCCCAGCCACCGGCTGTCGAGGGAAGAACTCCAGCGAGGTTTGCCGCGGCTGTGAACACCAATATAGCGGCGATGAACTCGATCTGACTATCGAATATCGGTCGTAGATCGAACCCAATCGCGATCAGGTAGTACACCACCGCTTCTGACGCCCAAACAGGCACTGACCACGCAAATACCCTTGCTAAATCAAGCGGAGAACTAACGACGGTCAGACCCTCGAGCAACCGACCGGCAACTCCAAGCAACTTCGTGCGTATGCCTTTGCCGATCATGAACATCATTCGGTCAAACCAGCCAAGCACGGTTTGCGAGCTGACGGTTGAAATGAGAATTACGACTAAAAGGACGCCAACGAACGGCAGTAGCGCCACAATGGCGAGCACCGTCGCCCCACCGGGAACGTCAGACGAAATATCACCGACTGCCCGTTCGACACCAACCGTGCCCATCAATCCGGCAACTGCCAGAAAGAACAGCAGAGCTAGAACGTCAGTCGCACGTTCAACGGCAACGGTCCCGAACGCCGCCGGCGCCGAGCACGCCTCACGCAGACTGAGATAGTAGGAACGCACAACCTCACCTATTCTCACTGGGATCAGGTTGTTTGCCATGTACCCGACAACAACGACGGAATAGATGCTTTTCTGAGGTCGGCCGATCAGCGGACGCAGCAAGAATTTCCAGCGTTCCGACCTGAACCAAACGGCGATGAAGTAAAAAACCACTGAAGGTGCTACGTAGGCGTAGTTCGCATCGGAAAGAACGTCACTAATCGTGTCGAAATCGACAAACAGCACGACGAATACAGCGAGGAATGCTGCACTTCCTATCGCACCCAACCAGAAGGCTTTGTTGCCGAAAAACATATGAGGTAAAAGGTTTCTTTGAACTCTAGGAACCGGATATTTCCGAGCGGTTTACTTCGCCGGGACGAGTGGGACTTCATCCGAGAAGTAAACATAGGAATCGATAGAACCGAGCGGGTTCGACAGCTTCCTGTAGAGGAAATAGTCTACCGACCCAGCCCATCGATTTCGATCCACAAACGTGTCAAAGAATATCTCCGGAGTCATATCTCGATATTCTTCAGGGAACCACCATCGGTGCTTGAGTCGTCGACCATCCGAATAACCGTCCGGTAATTTTATGGCCGTTTTATCGTTGTTGTTCTCGTTGATCACTGCGATGAGACGATCCTCAGCAACCTCAACCTCATCGGAACTGTGATCGTTGTAAGTCACCTGGGTGTACCTACGTAGATACCACTGCCACGGCCACGAGTAGGCGTCTCGTATATCGATGGCAATCTTGAGTTCAGAGCGGTCGCCGGTCAGTTGAGCCGTCTGCTCAATCTCTTTGGCAAGATTATGAATGTCCGGGGATGTCTGTGTGTAGACGAGCATTTCGCGTGGAATGTCACCGTTTTCGAAGCTGGCGACCCACCCTGCCCTGAACGTAAATCCGAACATGATCACCACGGTTATCAACCCGGCAATTCCAAGAGCTTGAGATCGCCCAATTCGACTTGCCAGAACCTGTAGAGCGAGGAGCAACAGTCCGAGAATGGCAAGAATCGCCCATGCCGAAGCGAACTGGCGAGTGCCCTCTCCAAGATCGTGAAACACGATTTTCCACAGCATGATGTAGAAGACCGGGACGCCAACGAGCGCCATGCCTGCCTGGCTCCGCCACGCTTTTCTCCAGTCGATCGACATGACGATGTTGTTCAATGTATTTGCAGCCAGCACGATTGCCGGTAAGACAACGTTTACCGTAAGCCATGGCATTTTTTCGCCAGCCTGGGTATAGGCGATAAATGTGCCAATTGACCAGAACATAAGAAACTGGGTGAACTTGGATGTTTTGAGCGTAAACGGAAGTGCAATAAATGATCCGTAAACGACTATGAGGGCGACTTTCCCAACATATGTGAGAACATCCTGCTCCACATCTTTGATAATGCCGCGTTCGAAGCTGAGGCTATTGTTTGCAAGAACGACCATTCCCGCAGTGACTAGCGCAAGCAAGATCCACGGTCGAATGCCCGATTTGAATCCGTAGTAGATCGCAGTCGCTACAGCCACGCCAAACGGTAGGAACTCATAAATGGTGCCGACCATGAAGTAGTAATACCAGGGTTGGTTTCCGCGAGCGACATCCTGCTGAGCGAGCCAGTATCCAAGCGATTGCCATGCGCCCGTACCCACTCCAGCGGGATTCGATCCGAAGTTAGCAAATAGAAGAACGAATACGAGTGCAAATGCGCCGAACGCACCTAGAAAGACACGTCGGTTCCAGTACCAGCCCGTTATCAGCGAGGTGGCAAGGAAGGATGCACTTATACCGATTGCGACGTTCCAGCCTGCGCCGACCGGACTACCTGTCGGTACACCGGGTGTTCCGTCTTCAGCAGCGAGAGTGACGCCAAGTGTGTTTTGAAAAATTGCAGTGCCGGCTGCAACCAGCGGTAGCGTCAGCGCAAACAACAGAACCAAGAAAGATGCCCTGGGGCTGAACTCGTGTAGCGACCGCCTTGCATATAGCCAATCTCTTAATTCACGCCAAACTTGAGTGACCAGGTATGCACCCAGCAAAGCAATGACAATGTACTGGGTCTCTTTGGTTACAAATCCAATACCCACCAGTACGGCTCCAATATAGAGCCATCGATTTCGTCCTTCGTCGATATAGCGCCACATCACCCCGACGAGCGCCAACGCAAACACCGCCATGAAAATATCGTTACGGGCGAACCGACTGTAATAAAGAATTGAAGGTGAAAACGCGAGAAGCCCCCCTGCGATCAGTGCTCCGATTTGTCCGATGCGAGGTTTGAGAAGAAGTGGAATGAGCACGAGGCCAGTACCAAACAACGCCATCGGGAGCCGCAAAGAAAATTCACTATCGCCTACCAGGAAGAACGATGTCGCGATCAACTGGAACTGGAACATGCCGTGCATCAACGGGTTATGATCGTAACCACCACCATTGAATAGCTGATAGGCAAAATAGCCATGCAGACTTTCATCGTGATGAACAGCTCGACCACCCAGATCATAGAGACGCATCGCCAACGCCACGAGGACTAATCCGGCGTATATCGATAATTCGATGCGAAACGGTATTGTGAATCCGCGTGTCAACTCGTAGCCGTTGGTCTTCAGTAAGTCAGTACCGCGGCGTTGTGGCGGATCTTGAGTTGGATCACCAATTACCCAGCGACCGCCGACCCAGCTACCTGTGCTTGATTGGACTGACGGGATTGATTCGGTTGAGGGGTTATCTGTTGTCAACGGTTACTTATCAATGCCGAACACTGTGTAGCCACCGCGTTCAATAATGCGGTCACCAAGCGTATCGAAAATTATCAGGTTGATGTTGCCGTAGGTTGATCTTTCCCGTGGACCAACCACCACCATTGTCAGCTTGTATTTCGTCAACAATCGCCGTAGTTCAGCGGTATCAGTCGACGTATAGATCGTTCGAACATCTTCCTCACGGTCGGCAAATAGTTCATTCGAACCGTGCCATTGTGTCTCATGGGACGCCCAACCAAGGATCGTTGGAACGCCAGTTGCTTCTGAAATACGAGCGAAATCGGTATAGCTGCCACCGATTGCCTCGACCAGTACGTCGTCATCAGCTGCCATATCAACGATATCGTCGATCACTTCGAGTTCCGTCAAATCGTTGGGTTCCAAAAAACTTAGACTATCGAGATTCGGTCCGAGCCCAGATGAGACTGTTTTTGTAACGGCAGCGGCAACAGGGAAATAGACCGAACTCACTACTACCGCGACGATGAGTGCGGTTGCCGTTCTGCTTGCGATTTTCGTTCGTCCGGTGAGAGACGGGTGGTACTTCCACCAAAGGTAGGCACCGTACCCGCCAGTAACCGAGAGCACGATCCACGCCTGGTAGTAGAACTTGAACACACTGTTCATTCGATTGCCGAAAAGATCTTGCACATAGAAGAGCTCCGCTCCGAACAAAAGATAGATCGCAAGCGATGCGAGTAACAGCGCGAAATGCGCTCCGTCGTCAGCACCCCGTCTCGCACGGGTCAATACAACCGCAATCATCACTGTCGACGCCGCACCCAGAACTCCCGTGACTGGAAGACGGGACACGACGTCCGAAGCATGCGCAGTGTCGTTGTACATGAGGTGGGTTACTACCCAGATCAACCAAGGAACGACGGTCAGTACCCGAGCCGTAATCCAGGCGGAGCGCCAGATCAGGTGTCTTTCGACGTCTGGTTCACCGGTATCTCCACGCGCACGGCGGATGAGAACTAGCAAGTACCGATTTACGAGTGCGATCACGATCGGCGCTGTCAGCGTGATCAGCAGCAGCCAGATCGACAAGAAATGAACCGGACGTGTGCCATATTTCACGGGGGCCAACGGTGGCCATTGCACTTGGCTCTCTGCTGTTCCGAAATAGAACGGAGAGTAGATCAGAATTCCAATAATCCAAAGCACTGCAAGCGGGAGTGCCGCCGTGACCAAGGACTTGACCCCCGACTGCCGACGGGTTACCCAACCTGAAATAACAAGACCAATCGAAAGCAACAATAGAAGTCCGACGTCCCAGAAGTTAATGAATCCTGACGCACCGACAACCACTGCTATCACGATTGCAGCGGGAATATTCTTTTGCAGTACGCTGAACGATATTGAGCGATGTGCCATGAACAAGGCAGTCAACGCCAACAAGCCAGTGAGCACGAACGGAATCGACATCAAATGCGGATGAAAGTCTCCGAGCAGGAAGCTGAAGAACGGAAATTCCTGAATCGTAAAGTCGAGTTCATTCCCGATTTCGTCGAACGAATTGGTAATCCGAGAACTCCTCCACCACCACCAGAAGTCGTCCGGTCTCCAGGTAACAATTCGGTCGACACGGTCGTAGTGGTTCCCGTGATACCAGTTCAACAGTGCATCGGGTGCGATACGGGTGATATCGAGAATCGTCCACAGCCCTGACAGGTTCGAAACCAGCAGTAACAGTACTGCTGACATCCCACCTGATATCAACGAGACTTTCGTCCGTGCTCCGTCATGCCGGGTGAGTGTAATCACAAATGAGGCCGCTATTGAAGCTGCCATTCCAGCAACAAGCGCCATACCCACGTTGAACGCCACAGATGGAGCAGTGCCCGTCATTGCGTTTACGCCGCCGTATATCCAGTAGCCGAAGTAGTAATAAGCAATCGGTTCACCAGCAAGCCAGAGATCCTGAGGTGGTGCGTATTCAGCACTCATCACCGCGGTAAGCATCATCAGATCCATCGGTTTCTCAGTACCCGATGCTGCAGGATCGAACGCTCGCATCGAAAGGAACATGATGAAAAAGATGATGAAAATCAGCTCGATGGCAACAATGATCCGCCACCGTCGCACAAACGATCTTCTTAACCGTGGAAAATCAGACCGCAGCAACCAGCCACTAACAATCGCAAGTAACGTTAGAACGAACCACCAGGCAATCGGTGAGTTGGGAATAATGTGGATATATGCGAGCAGCCACACCGCGGTCGACACGAGAAGCATGCCAACCGGTTTCGAAATCGCCCAACCTTTATCTGCCAGCACAGGGAACGCCCGAGCAACTACAGGAATAGCCGCAAGCCCGATTAGCTCGACCGTGAGTAGTGTTGCGATTGCTTGCAGCATTTACTTGTAGTTGCTTCGTTTAAACACGGGGTTCGGGTAGGAGCGCACCGGCGAAAGCCTCAGCGTCAAAAGCAGACATATCGGATGATTTTTCTCCAGTGCCAATAAACCAGATCGGTAATCCCAGATCACCTACGATCGCCAGTGCGACTCCGCCTTTTGCTGTGCCATCTAGCTTTGTAAGGAATACACCGTCGCATTTCACGGATTCAGTGAACGATTTAGCTTGTATTAGACCGTTTTGACCTGTGGTGCCATCGATAACAAGCAGAACACGTTCAGCGAAACCCGAGCCATTCTTTTCGACGATACCCCTCACCTTCCGAAGCTCTTCCATAAGATTGTGTGTCGTGTGCAATCTGCCCGCGGTATCGATAATCAGCAGATCAACTTTGCGGGCACGGGCGGCGTTTAGGGCATCGAATGCAACTGCAGCTGGATCGCTGCCGGCTTTCTGTGCGATGACGGGTACGCCCAATCGGTTCCCCCAGATCTGTATCTGTTCGATAGCACCGGCACGGAATGTATCGGCAGCAGCGAGCATCACGTTCTGCCCTTCTGCCTTTGCCACATCGACCAGTTTGGCAATGGAAGTTGTCTTCCCTGCCCCGTTCACGCCTACAACGAGTAGGACGACTGGTTCCCCGTCGGGGACAGGATCGAAATCGGATGTATCGGTCAGCATTTCGCTGATTAGAGAGCGCATTCGAACTCTGACTTGCTCGGGTTCCTTCAGAGATTCATCATCAACGATATCTCGAAGTTGATCGATCAAACTCATTGTCGTGTTCACACCTACGTCGGAGACAACAAGTGCTTCTTCCAGCTCGTCCCAGAATTCATCGTCGATATTGGAACGACGAAATATCCCACCAAGTCGTCCTCGCCACGCCGTTCCCGTTTTTTCGGAACTCGCCGCAGTCTTTTCTTTCTTTTTGAATACGCCGAACAGTGTCGATTCCTCTTTCTTCCTTTAATAACTGTCTGAACTCAGATTACCGGTTGGACGACGATTGCGTTCGTAGATGATCCAGCGCAAATCTGGCAGCCTCGCGCTCTGCATCGATTTTCCGAGAACCGATGCCTGATGCGATCGGTTTGTCGTCGATCACGACTGCCATAGTAAATACGAGATCACTCTGAGTGCCGGTTTCTGAAATCAGTCGATATCGAGGTGGCGTACTGCCATTCGCCTGCAGATACTCCTGTAGCAGGGATTTTGGATCCTTTTTCGTTTCGGTTTGAAGGGCTTCGTTGACGTGCTCACCAAGCCATCGGTTCACGAATGCTTTCGCCTGCCGATAACCACGGTCGACGTACACGGCACCGACTACCGCCTCGAAAGTGTCCGCAAGATTCGATGACCGATCATCGCCTCCCGCCGCCGCTTCACCCTTGCCCATTACGAGCCATTCTCCGAGGCCGATCGTTCTCGCAGCGGTTGCCAGAGTTTCACGGCGAACAACCTGTGATCGCCTGACGGTGAGGTCGCCTTCCTGAAGATCGGGCGCACCTGAATACAGGCGATCGGCAATTACCATTCCGACGATCGAATCGCCAAGAAATTCCAACCTCTCGTTAGAGATCGCAGGAAAATCGGGATGTTCGTTTGAGTACGACTGATGAGTCAGCGCAAGGGTCAGAACATCCTTGTCACTGAACATTACGTTCAACGCATTTTCGAGCGATGTGATCTGGTCCGTGTCTAGCGGGGTTATTGGCAAAACCGGTTAGTCTCGTGCATTTCGCGGCCAAGGTGGCTGAGGCCGCTTCAGCTCGCCGAAGTATTTTCGCCTACTGGCGATACCCATGAAATCGTTGAACGCACTCATCGTTTCGTTCTCAGGTGGCGTGAACATTTTCAAGAATGCCGACGAACCATCGGCGAAAACGAATGTAGGTGTTCCAAACACACCGTGTGTAAGCGCTTCTTCGTGATCGATCCCGATTTGAGCAAGCGAATCTGGGTCGTCGAGGACGGAAGTGAATTTTTCGATATCCAGCGAAGCAGTTTTTGCGATTTCGATTACAGATTCACGTGTACGAACATCTTCTCGCTCAACGTGCTTGGCATGAAGGATCTTCTCCATGTAGTCATTGTGCGCGTCAGTTCCCTGCGCTCGGGCCGAGATTCCACCGCGAAGAGGCCAAAGACCCCGGCTCATGTAGTCCGAACCCTGTTCCCACGCCTTCCAATCGTCTCCTTCTTTGGAATTGACCTGCTCAAGCGCAAAATTCCGCCAATTGATTTCCAATTCGTCGCCGAGTTCTTCTTTTACTCTGGCCAACCAAATGCCGGCCTGTCGTACCCACGGTCAGGTGTAGTCGATAAATACATCGATCTTGACCGGTGTGTTTGCTTGCGTCACTGCTAGACGTTCTTTCGCTAATCCCTCGCTCATCTGTACGAATTCTAGCAACGCTACATCGAATCGTTCGGGCAAAGATTCCATAATTACGCTTAGTATTCAGTTCAGTCCAGAAATCAAGAGCGTTCACCTCGTTACCACACACATATGCCCAACATAGCCCAACTGCTCACAACGAAGTCTTCCCCCGAATACCAGCGGGTGTTCGAGTTATGCCGGGATATTTCGGGTGAACTCCATGAGCTCGACGGCGTTTTCATAGTCGGCGGTATTGTGCGCGATCTCATTCTCGACCGTCAGCCCGGTGACATCGATCTTTCTGTGGTCGGCAATGCGGGAAGGTTCGCTGAGGTTCTGGCGGACCGCCTTAGACAGGATCCACCGACTGAATCTCAGTTCTTAACGTTCAAGATAAATACTTCTGATGAGTTGGCCGGGGTACGGTCGATCGACATCGTGACTGCACGATCCGAACAATACGACGAACCAGCCGCACTACCGGATATTGCCGCTTCTAGCATCGAAGACGATCTGAAGCGCCGTGACTTTACTGTCAATTCAATGGCCGTATCTCTTTCGCCGAACGACTGGGGTAATTTAGTCGATCCCGCAAACGGATTTGGCGACATCATGCGGAAGCGAATAAAAATTCTGCACGACGGGAGTTTTGTCGATGACCCGACTCGGATATTCCGGGCAGTTCGGTATGCGACAAGGCTAGGATTTTCGATCGAACCCAGGACGAGTGAGTTGATCGCTAGTTCACTCAGTAGTATCGACCAACTCAGTGGCATCCGCGTCCGGAATGAGTTTGAGTTGATGCTTGCTGAACCGACGCGTGTTGAGCAAATGCGCGTGTCAGAGGAAATCGGCTTGCTTGGGGCGATTAGTCCCGGACTCCGTGTTGGATCAAGGGCACTCCAAACTCTTGAATCCATGTCTGAGGCAGGTAATCTCTCGACCGAACTCAGCGAACTTCTGGCAATTGTGACGTTCGGACTGAGCGAGGATGAAGCCAGTCAAGTTGTTCTCAGGTTCGATGGTCCGGTTAATTGGGGCGAATCGATCACCGGAAATGCCCTATTGGCGAAAACCGTTGCACTCCTCGACGATCCTGACCTACGACCAAGCGAAATCGCCGAAATACTTCACCAGATTCCTTTAGCGTCGATCAACGCTCACATCGCAGCCGGACCTCCACTACCCCGCCGTGATCGGCTAGTCGAATACGGAGAGAAACTCAGGTTTGTAGTACCGGAGATCAACGGAGACGATCTGATCGCCATAGGTATTCCTGAAGGTCCGGTAATCGGTCAGTTGATCGACGTGGTCAAGCGCGCAAAGCTCGATGGAAAGGTCGGTTCGAAGCAGCAAGAACTGGATCTCGCCCGGAGTCGGCTACCAGACTTTCTTACCAGCTAGTTCTCGTCCTCAGGGAGTGCCCGTGCGGTATGAACACCGCCCCACTCAGACGCACGACGAGCGAGACGCTCTCTGTGAAACATGTACTGGTTTGCTAGGGATGAGTGGTCACCGAAGTAATCCCGTGCCCAATCGGCAGCGTAAGAAATCGACGAATTTTCGGGTAGGTCGTACCACTTGTGCAACGCACGCAATATGTGCCGATCAACGATGAACGATTCAGGTTTGTCGAGTGAGAACGCTAGGACGCAATCGGCGACTTTCTCGCCAACTCCGTGGAGAGCGGTTAAGGCTTCTCGAGCTTCCGCATATGTCGCTTCTCGTAGATCAGTCAGATTCAGTTGACCCGAGGCAACAGCTTCCGCAGCTGGCACAAGGTATTTCGCTCGAAATCCGAAGCCTAAATCACGTAAAAACTGCTCTCCAACTCCCGATACAACTTCAGGTTCGGGAAAGGTGACATCGCGTACCTTAGGACCCACCGAGTAACCAAGACACTCCACTACCGATCCAACATTCAGTTTGATTCTTGGAATATTTGATGTGCTAGACGTAATAAATGAGAACAGACACTCCCACGGATCTTGGCGCAGCACTCGTAAACCTGAATAGCCACGCAGCGCCGGTCCGAGGCACTTATCATCGGCAAACCGGGTGCGAAACCCCTCGATATCATGATCCTCGCCAAGATATTCCAGCATCAAATGTCCAAGTCCGTCAGAGCTTTTCCCGTCGAGCGGTGTAATCACCACGCCACCGTCTGTCTCACTGACGTTCACCACTCGGCGCCCGACGATGCCGCGATACCCACCTGAATCCTCGGGCCACCAACGAAATGCCTGCCCACCGTCGAGCGTCGCTTCGACATCGATGTAGCCGGTGGACAAGAACACTGAATTAGTGGTAGTGGTTCTGTTATCAGAAACGGTCACTCAAAAGTCCCATCTTGCCAGCTCTTAAGAAGGGGAAATAGACGTTCAGTGCTAACTCGCCGAACGGTGCATCTGGGCAGCGATCGCTGGAATTTCACACCGTAGTTCTTGGTCACGATTCGATTGTCGAGAATCACAAACGCTCCACGATCCGTACGCGACCGAATAAGGCGACCAAAACCTTGCCGGAACCGCTGCACAGCTTCAGGGATGCTGTATTCGCTAAATCCATCATCAAACTGCTCGCTGCGAGCGGCTACGATTGGATCGGACGGAACTGGGAATGGCAGTCTTGCCATTACCAGTGCGTCGAGTGATGCACCCTGAAGGTCGACTCCTTCCCAGAGGCTACTTGTTCCCAACGCAATCGTAGGTCCTTCTTCCGCCAGCATTCGCATGATCCGAGCCGGAGAGCCATCGACTCCTTGAGCAATCACTCTAATTCCTTCTTGCCCGAGTACCGAAGAAATGGCTTTGCGAGCGTTGTCGAGCGCAGATATCGACGTGAACAATGCCAATACTCGTCCGGCGCTAGATTTCGCGATATCGATTAGCGCATCGGCTGTCGCGTTGGCAAAACCGGGATCACCCGGTGCAGGCATGTCTTGGGGCACGGCAATCAGCGTGTTCTTTTTATAGTCGTATGGCGAGCCTAGAACCAGATCGTTCCCGGTTTGGAGTCCAATGGAATCCCGGTAATGTTCGAAATTTTTCTCGTAAGCAACGGTCGCGCCGGTGAGAATCACCGTTCGATCCGTCTCGAACAACGCCTGGTTCAGCTTGACCGAGACATCGAGCGGTGCACCGTTGATATTTGTCCCACGAGTGCCTGATTGCACACGCAACCAGTAAACGCTGTCATCTTGTGGTTCTGGAATCGCTTCTCTCAACGAACTGACTGCCGATTCAATCGAATCTTTTACTGCATAGGCGTCGAGGACAAGTCCTTCAGCCGAACTGTCTTTGGTCGCTGATGCCTTTTCGCAGAGTTCTCCGAGGTGTGCTGAAACTTCAAGCAATCGAGTGTTTGCGTTCTCCCAGGCGATTTCAAGATCGCTCCAGATCGGCTGGGCTCGGATGGCGGAAGTGAGTCTGAGCTCTGCCTGCGTATTCGAACCGCGTGTCTGGGCCGTTGCGATCTGAGTCGCAAGATCGAACATGGTTGACGATGTCTGCGTGGCGGACTCAACCGCTTCGGTGGCCTGCAGAGCGATGTTTGTTGAGGCGTCGAGGGCGTTAACAACACCTCTCGAAATCGTCGACGCAAGCTGTGCCAGAATTCCCCGTGCCCCTGTAAGTTGCCGAAGCTCGTTCTCAAGTTGGTACTGATTGACAGAAAATCCCAGATGGCTAGTTGCCGCCGATTCGAGATGATGCGCCTCATCGATAACCAATACATCGTGCTCAGGAAGTAACCCACCCCCCATTGCGATGTCTGACATCAACATGGCGTGGTTGATGATCACGACGTTTGAGGCGTTCGCTTGATTGCGTGCTTTCCTGAGAAAACACGGCCCTTCGCTCGACGGACAGAGCAATGCGCCCTGGGCTGAGTAACGACCGAACATCGGTGTGAGTCGACCAAGTGCGAGTTCGTTGCGATCGCCGGTTTCTGTGTCACGCAGCCAGATCAGTATTTTGGACAGCAACTTCGACTCGACATCGTTTGGTTCGGTGCTGCGAACGGCGTTCTGCCAGCGCTTGAAACACAGGTAGTTGGCTCGTCCCTTGAGTTGGGCAGCACGCATGCGGTCGGATTTTTCACCAAACTCGGCAAGAGCAGCCGCGGTGATCTCAACATCTTTGCCAATCAACTGCTCTTGAAGGTTGATCGTGTTCGTCGACACCAACACCTTGGCTCCGGTGCGAACAGCGTGGAGCACCGAGGGGATCAAATACGCGAGCGATTTACCGACTCCTGTCCCGGCTTCGACGATGAGATGCTCACCGTTTTCGATAGCGTCGGATACTGCCCTAGCCATCTCACCTTGTTCAGGTCGGGATTCGAAGCCTTCTAACGATATTTCTAGCGATCCGCCCTCGCCGAAAATCTGATCGACAGCCTCGATGATCTTCTGGCTGTCCTTTTCGTCTTGATCATATTTGTGAGGTTCCACTGCAGGAATTTTGCCCGAAGAGCGCAAGCGCAACGACAGTTCCTTGGAGTCGATCCCCGTGAGGCTATCGCTCGTCGAAAGCAAAGCCGAATCGTCTGAATCGAGAATACGACCAACAAGAGCACCCAGGGGAGATTTCGAGTACTCCCCAAGCGATTTGATCTGCTCAAGCACAGATCGGTCGAATCCTTCGATAATGCCCAGCAGATGCAAGAAAAGATCGCGGGTTGCGAGAGCATCGGAAAGCGCACGATGAGGTTTGTCGTGGAGGAATCCAAAACGTTGTGACAATCGCCCTAAGCTGTATTCGGGTCCTGCAGGAAGGGCGATTTCGGCCATCGACATCGTGTCGTACAAGCCGTCAGGCTTCACTCCGTGTGAGCGTAGGAACGAGGCATCGAAGCCAACGTTATGACCGATGATCGGAAAACCCGCAATAAAATCAGCAACATCAGATTTCACATCATCCCAGTCGGACGCGGCATCGACTTTTTCCTGGGTGATGCCGGTGAGGCCAACGATGAAGCTCGAAAGCTTTCGCTGCGGATTTACCAGTGCACTGAACGTATCAACCTGCTCTCCGCCTTTGAACTTGACGGCACCGACCTCGATGATGTGATCGGTTTTTGCGCTCACACCTGTCGTTTCAAGGTCTAGAGCTATGAGTGTGTCTTCGTGTATTCCAGGCAATAATCTGCGTTTGGTCGTACCGGTAAGTGGATTAGTTTGAGTTCAAGCAACTGTGCCCGACTCTATCGGAATCCCACGCGAATTAACGACTGAAATTATCAAATACCGGGGCTTTATGCGCCAATTAGAATCCAGCCGATTTCAGCACACGTTCGACGTTTTCGAATCCAGATTCGATTTCTTTTGCGTCAATAGCCCGGATTACGTCGGTTATCGCAGCATTTACTGGTGTGTCGATCCCGATACTTGCACCCTGCTGGCAGACGAATCCGTTCATTTGGTAGATCTCGGTAGGACGACCTTTAACGACGTCTTGCGCCATTGAAGGACGCCCGTTGGCACCAGAGGATTTTTCGGCAAGCTCGCCATCGAGAAGTTCGTAGACATCACCTCGAGTGGCATCAGCCCATTCCTGTGCGGATTTACCACCAAAGTTCTCGACATCATGCCCGAGAGCCAGACCAACCGAAGCAACTTCCTGTGCAAGACGAATCTGTAGTTCTCGGCCTCTGGCGTGCTTGTTGAGGTCGGCCATTCCCATGCCGCTGGAAGCTGCGACGGGATTGCCCATCGAGTTCTGCCCTAACTTGGCCCAGCGTTCGCCCCAGAGATTGGTTGTCACTTTGCCACCGTCGATCGGATCGAGAATGTCAATCAATTCGTGGAGGCGAGCGGAATCGCTTCCATCATGATTACCTGCACGAAATACGATGTGTCCATGATCCCGTCGGCGGGTATCGCCAGAACGCTCTACTTTCCCTGCCTCCCACATGGCGACCGATATGCTCGACATTACAAGCCCAACAGCGCGATCGGCTCCGACAGCTTCAGCGATTGCGGGATCGGTCCAGGTGTTCTGCGAAGACACGATGTATCCCTCGGGTTTCACGAACCTATTAATGAATGTTGCGGCCCATGATGTGTCGTATGCCTTGACCGCGACAAATCCGATGTCGAACTGTTCCACACGAGCCAGCAGTTCGTTTTCGTGAAGATGAAATACCGTCGGACGCACGACGAAAGAATTGTGCGGACCTTCGACAAACAGACCGTCCCGTCGAATCGTGTCGACCTGCTCTGCCCACGGGTCCACCAGCGTCACATCATGGCAGGTATTCGACAGCCAACCACCGATATAGGAACCAACAGCTCCTGCTCCAATGAAAATAATTCGTTTCTTTTCTGAATTTTCTGTCATGTGCGTACGTTCGTACCGTTGATTGAGTATCGCTAATCGTAATAGACGGCTTCTGAACCAGCCCTTCGGCGGTCCGTGCTGTCGAGAAATTCTTGCTGGATCTCCGGCGGTGGATAGGTGTAGCGGTTGCTCGACATTAACCACATCTCGGCTTTTTCATTGCTGGTGCGCACGACGGCATCAGTTCGATCTTTGACCGATTTCTTTAGCCGTGTGCCCAGACCTGGTTCAGTCGGCGCCATCAGAAAACCGTCTTCGATAATGAAGTCCGGTTCGATGAAATCTCGGTACCAACCTCGATGCATTGCACGGTTGTATTCCATGATCATCACGTTCGGTGTCGCCATCGCGATATGAGCGCAGGCAAGCATATTCACAGGACCGACACAATCGTGCGGTGCGATTGGCATTTGATGGGCGGAGGCGAGTATCGCTATCTTTTTGGCCTCGGATATTCCGCCCGTCCACGTTAGGTCGGGCATGGAAATACGAGCAGCCGGTGATTCGATGAAACGTCGATGCTGGTAACGGGTCATGAGTCGTTCAGCTGCGGCAATTGGAGTGGAGGTCGCCGCCTGAAGCCTGATGTGGGCTTTTTCGTTGAGCGGTGAAATTAATTCTTCATGCCACATCGGGCGTAGCGGTTCCATTTCACGCACAATTCGCAGGGCGTTCGGCAGATTCCACTTGGCGTGGGCATCGTTGGCAACTTCGATCTCCATACCCAGCTTGTCCCGAATCTCTCGCAGCGGACGTAGTGCCCAGTCGAGATCATCTTTGAACAGAAGTTGACCGTCTGACTCGCGGGCGATGAAATCTGTTGGCGACATTTTCATGCCGGTAATACCTTCGTCAAGAAGGCTCTTCGCTACTCGAACGGGATCTCTCCAAACGTCGTAGCCATCGGTGATGTCGCCATAGACGCCGAGCGTGTTGTAGACCTTGATTCGATGCCTCGTGCCACCGCCGATAATCTCGAAGATAGGCAACTGAAGTGCCTGTCCTTTGATATCCCAGAGCGCAACATCAATAGCAGAGATAGCGCGTACTTCGGCACCGCCATATCCGGCGTGATCTGACAGTCGGAACATCGTTTGCCAGTGCCGTTCGATTTCAGCGGGATCCCGTCCGACAAGCAAGGGGCCAAAGTGATCGTGAATCACTGACTCCACTGTTGAAGCCGCGTACCAGGTCTCACCAAGACCGATAAGCCCGGTATCGGTGTGAATTTGAACGAAGATCAGATCGGGAAACTCACCGACTCGAATCGTTTCGAACTTGGAGATGATCATCGTTCGTCTCCTGACTCGGATTCGCACGATTTATCGTCCCTGAACCACGTGGCTATCCCACCGCCGGGTCCGCCCGTTGGTGAATCACCCTCACCAGTCATCAATCGTTCGACAATTGGAGTGCTCGGAGAGCGGAAGTCCGCGATGGTCTCCATCTCCGACCACATGGCACCTGAGAAGTTGTCACCTCCGGTCCAGCCCTCATCGTTCATGCCTGGGATCATGACCGATTCGTCGCTGAAGCGAAGCTCCACATCCGGACGCCCGAATACCTCAGGTCGGAGTCGTGTTCCGATGCCGGGATTCTGCGGGGCGTGCAGCCAACCGTGCTCGATAGGCGGCAGCGGATCGACGAAATCGGCGTACCAGCCGTAGAGATACGGCCGGACGTGCTCCATGATCATAGCGTTCGGTGAATTCATACATATATGCGCGCAGGCGAAGATATTTACCGGTCCGGTGGCATCGTGAGGAGCAACTGGAACTTGGTGTGCCGATGCCATAACGGCGATTCGTTGTGTCTCGCTGATGCCTCCGGTCCAGATGAGATCAGGCATCACGATCTGCGCGGCACCGTTCTCGATAAATTCACGTAACTGCCAGCGAGTAAGTAGGCGCTCAGAAATACACACCGGAGTCGATGTTGCGTCCTGGAGCTGGCGAAGAGCGTCCGGGTTCAGAAGGGGCATCAAATCCTCCTGCCACATGATGTCGAGAGGTTCCATCTCCTTCGCAATCTGAATGGCGACAGGCAATGCCCATTTGCCATGACCGTCGTTGGCAATCTTGATGTCACTGCCAACAGCATCTCGCACATCGCGGAACGGCTTGAGCACGTGGTCGAGATCTTTGGACGCCAGAAATTGCCCTTCACTGGGTGTAGCGACCGAAATCGTAGGCCCCATCTTCATCGCAATGATGCCGTCGTCGATCAATTCTTTTGCCAAGTCGCCGCAGCCCTGAAACGGTGCTCCAGTGGCATATACGCGAATCTTCTTGCGCACTGCCCCGCCTAGCAGTTCATAGACCGGTACCCCTACAGCCTGTCCCTTTATATCCCAGAGAGCCATGTCGATCGCAGAGATGGCTCGAAGCTCAGCACCGCCGTAGCCGGCGTGGTCGGAAAGCCGGAACATGTTCAACCAGTGGCGTTCGATTGCAAACGGATCGCGACCAACGATCAGTGGCGCAAAATGATCGTGGATCGCTGATTCGACTGTCTTCGGGGCGTACCAGGTTTCGCCCAACCCAATCCACCCGGTATCGGTGTGAACCCGTACCCAGATAACGTCGGCAGGATCACTCACTCGAACCGTTTCTATGTGTGTGATCTTCAAGGCGGTACTCGCTCTGATATTGTGCTTTTTGAAATTTGGGTCAGACGGTCGCCGAGTATACGCCGCGCCGGGTTAGAATTCGCCGGCGGAACAACAATCACGGTACCTCAGAGAACTAACGAACAAGAGGAAAGTATTGAAAGCAGCCAGAGTAGTAGCCCGTCGCAAGATCGAATTCCTCGACGTTCCTGAACCGGGGCCACTCGAAGAGGGTGAAGTTCAAATCAAACTCGAATCGCTCTCGATCTGCGGTAGTGATATTTATCTTGAGTACGACGCCGAGCTGCCTGAAGAGGGCTACCCGTTCGTACCTGGTGCACCTATGCACGAGTGCGCCGGAGTTGTTGTCGAAAGTCGAGATTCTGATTACTCAGAAGGCCAACGTGTAATCGTCATCCCCCGTGACGTAGCAGGTATGCAAGAACAGATTGTTCAGACCGCTGATCGACTAATCAAGCTACCTGAATGGGGCGATCTTTCCGAATGGGTAATGTGCCAACACTCGGGCACAGCTCTCTTTTCCGCCCGGCACTGGGGCAACCCGATGGGGCGAAAAATCGCTGTGATTGGGCAGGGTGGCATCGGTCTCACTTTCACGATGATCGCCGAACGTCAAGGTGCTCAGCAAATAGTTGGAATCGATCTCGAAGAGTACCGCTGTCGTAAATCGTCTGAACTCGGTGCAACGCACACGATCAACGCCTCAAATGAGAACACACTTGAGGCTGCAAGTGAGATTACGAGTGGCGAAATGTTTGATGTCGTTGTCGACGCCAGTGGGAATCCCGAGGGTCTTGGAGTAGCAATCGACCTTGTTCGCGATCAGGGACAGATTGTCTCGTTCAGTCTTGTCGACCCGACCAACGTGACTTTCGATCACCGCAAATGGATGAGCAAGAATATTCAAATGAACGCGACGGTCATCGCTGCAACTCACGAGCCGATCCAGGAGATTCGAGACATCGTCGCGCTGAAGGAGCGTGGCTGGATCGATCCGGCGGTGCTGAAGACGCACGAAATGGGGTTTGAGGACGCACAAGAAGCGTTTGAGATGTATCGACTTCGACATGACGGCGTGATCAAGATAGCCATGTCCATCTAGCCGTTGCGATGGCATAATCTCACGTAGTTTTCGCGATAATATGCACAACAAGGAGAGATTCATGTCCGCAGAAATCGGATCCGCTGCGCCAGCGTTCAATTTGCTCGATACTGATGGCAACGAATACAACTCGAGTGAACTAGCAAGCAAGAAGGCTGTGATTGCGTTTTTCCCAGCCGCGTTTAGCGGGGTGTGCCAGGAGGAACTCTGCACGTTACGCGACGCAATCGCCGACTATTCGGCAATTAACGCCGAAATAATCGGAATCTCGACCGATGGCCGTTTCGCAAACGGTGCTTTCCGCGATGCAAACAACATCAATTTTCCAATACTTAGCGACTACAAACAGACCACCATCAACGACTTTGGCGTTGCATGGCCTGATTTCGCGGGCATGGACGGCTATACCGCCGCCCGGCGTTCGATCTTTGTAGTCGGTACCGACGGCAGTATTTCGTGGAAGTGGCTTTCCGATGTCCCCTCGGACCTCCCGCCATTCGACGAAATTAAGTCGGCAGTCGAGGCTGCTGGTTAGAGATTCGCTGAATCGAACGAATGAACAAGCAAACAAGCCTCGGAGCACTCCGGCTTGTTTGCTTCTGTCGTTAGGCGCATCATTTGCGCGATCAATACAACAATAGTTCGATGGGTCGTATTTGATGCCGAAATTCACACCGATTTCCCTTTCCTCCAATTTCAACGCCAGTAAGAGTGATTCGTCCATCTGGGAAGGCAAGACAGCGAGCGCAGTCGCTCAGCTACCGGAAGGTAGTCAATCCTTCTGGGGAGTCCCGTTCGAACTGATATCCGGAGGAGACGATTTAGTCGTTCATGCGGGCGGCTCGGAAGTAGACATCAACATTGATGCCACCGGATCACATCTCGTATTCGCCCATTTTTGCGATGAAAAAGCAACAACCACGGTGGCTGGCCAATCAAGCGATTATCTAAATCCTGTAGTCACAGCTCCCGGGGAGCATCTTGCTGACTATGTCGTTGTCTACGCCGATGGCACCGAACATCGTCAGATGATACGTCGGCGCTTCGAGATCAATCAAGTTCAGACTCGGATGCAGAGTGGATTTTCTTCCCGCCAGCATCAGGAACTGTACAGCCTGCCGAAGCGCGGACCGTATCCCGACAACGCCTGGGGTCGGTGGCAAACCGGTGTGATGGTAGGAAATCCGCCGCCCTCGGGTCGTACTGCGGCAAGAGATGATCATGCGGGACGTTCGAATCCACCGGGTTCGTGGACTATTTACGCACTCGAGCTTCCGGTTTCGTCGGCGACTGTGAATTCGCTGAGAATCGAATCTACAGGCGCTTCGTCGATCGCCATTGGGGCAATAACCATGTTCGACGGTCAAGAGAATCCGCTTCGACACGAACCACTTGAGACAATCGCGATTGAGGTTGAAGGCAAATCAGCCGCAGATCTCGATGTCGATGTCGATCTAGGAGTGATCGCTAGGCTGCAGGACATCCAAAACTTTGATGGTGACGCATGGCTGGCGCACCCTGTTCTAGGCTGGGGGGAGTCTGAGGATTCACGAAGCACTACTGCATCTATCGACATGACGGCTGCAACTGACGCCACCCTTACGATTGACGGTCGCGATGTAGATGTTCGTTCGCTCCTCGAAACCGGTGCTGCCGTGAGTGAAGACGGCAAAATCAGTACGCGGATCCTCACGTCGGAGCGGACCTGGGTGCATGGTAAAATCATCGATTCCATCACCGGTAAGCCGACCGCTGCTCGCATCCACTTCCGGTCGCCGGACGGTCGCTACTTCCCTCCTTATGGTCATACTCACGAGGTAAACGACAACTGGTTTGAAGATTACGGAGCCGATCTTCTGCTCGGAGATACGCAATATGCGTACATCGACGGAACGTTCCAAGGTGAACTTCCTGTTGGCGACGTCTACGTTGAGGTTTCGAAAGGTTTCGAATTCGAGCCAATTCGCCAAAAACTCAACATCAAACCCGGACAACGCGAACTTGAGATTTCGCTCGATCGCAACTCTAACCTACGAAAATCCGGTTGGGTCACAGCCGACACGCACATTCATTTCTTGACGCCCGAAACAGCCCATCTCGAAGCGGCAGCTGAAGACATTAATGTCATCAACTTGCTCGCCGCTCAGTGGGGTGATCTGTACACGAACGTCGGCGACTTGACTAGCGAAGTTTCCGGTTCATCATCCGAAGAAACGATCGTCTGGGTCGGGAGCGAGAATCGCCAGCACTTCATGGGTCACATCAGTCTCATGGGAGCGACCGGTTCACCAATATTCCCAATGTCGACCAGTGGTCCAACAGAGGGATACATTGGCGATCCAACTGTTCGAGCTATGAGTGAATGGGCAGACGAAGCGCACGAAAAGGGTGGTCTGGCTATCGTGCCGCATTTCCCGTTCCCGCACTCGGAAGTTATCGCTGAGGTTGTACTCGGAAAAGTGGATGGGCTTGAGATACGAGACTTCCACGTTCCAAGCATGGACACGTTCGCTGTGCACGAGTGGTACCGACTTATGAGTTGCGGTTACCGTGTGCCTGCGGTTGGTGGTACGGACAAGATGTCGGCAGGAATGCCGGTTGGCGGGGTTCGAACCTACGCCTACATAGGCGACCGTGAGCTTTCGCACGAATCGTGGAGCGATGCGGTGCGGGCGGGACGCACGTATACCACGAGCGGACCGCTGATGGACTTCACGGTTGAAGGGCTTCAACCTGGCGATGAACTTTCACTTCCCGAAACAGGCGGTTCGGTTCACGTAACGGCAACGGCGACATGTGCGATGCCGATCAACAAGCTTGAGATTGTGTTCAATGGAAAAGTGATCGCACAGGCTTCTTCGGACGACGGTGCAAAGTTGCTGGCAATAGACGAACAGCTTGATTTGCCAGGTAGCGGCTGGATTGCCGCACGTGCCGTCAGCGATCATGTCGCGTGGCACGTGTGGCCGGTGAACTTTGCAGCCCACACGTCTGCGGTCTATGTCAAGGCAGGTAGAACCGATGTGTTTGACGCTGCGGTCGGCGAATATCTGATAACGACGATGCAGGGTGGCGTCGAATGGCTCGACACACTTGCGACACGTGCTGATGCCGCCCGGCACGCCACTATTCGCAAAGTGTTTACAGATGCGATTGGGGCAGTAAATCAGAAGATGCCGCACACCCACGAAGACGGGATGACGCACACGCATTAGGCGGGTGTTTCTCAATCAGTCGTCTTATTGTCGGTGCTAGATAGTGTTAGGTTTCCCGACGAAGGGGAGATCTGGTACGGGGTCGTATAGGCACGTTGTCGATGACGCTATCCTTCGATTGACTCCACCCTCTGTCTCCCTGCCTTGTATGGAGGGAGAACTCGCTTGCTATTCGTCACCTTTCGGGTTTGGTGGTCGGACACTTCCAGCGCTGACTCCTCCATCCATTAGGAGTTCGGCACCGGTAATGTACGAGGCGTCGTCGGAGGCAATAAACAAAATCCCACCGGCGATGTCTTCCGGCTTGCCCCAGCGCCCTAGCGGCACACGATCGGTGCGAAATTTGCTCTGTTCCGGATCGGTGTACAAATAATCAGTAAATGGCGTGTGAATCCAGCCCGGCATAATCGTATTCACTCGAATGCCCATTCCAGAAAGCTGTAATGCCGCAGACATCGAGAAATTAAGCATGCCGCCTCGAGAGTAAGAATACGCGGAACCGTACGAGCCTGATCCCTGCTTGGCTGCCATAGATGCAAGGTTGATGATCGCACCGCCGCCCGACTGATCCATCGCTCTGGCGACCGCTCTCGTGCCGAGGAAGACACCAACCGTGCTGATCTCCATGGTCTTCTTCCACACTGCAGGCTCGATATCGAGAATCGACTTTGGATCGAGGATTCCGGCGATATTCACCAGGATGTCGAGTCGCCCAAAGTGTTTCATCGTTGCTGCGACGACGTTTGTCCATTCTTCTTCTTCAGTCACGTCGAGGTGCATGTAGATGGCATCGTGTCCGGAATCACGAAGCTGTTGTGCCGAACGTTCTCCGATTTCATCCTGAATGTCAGTGATGACAACCCCTCGACCACCCTCTTCGAAGAATCGCCAGACAGTTGCACCACCGAATCCCATCAGCTCGTCTGGATTGGCTGCTGCCGAACCCGTGAGCAGAGCAACCTTGCCGTTGAATCGATTGGCGAATCGCATATCCATTTTGTGTATCACACCTCTTCAGCCTGTACCGGAGCACGGTGACTGGAAAATGGCATCACCGAGCGAATTCGGCAAGTGTAGCTCCCGAAAACGTTGATAGCAGTACGTATTGTCTATATCCGTGATCGCTGTACTACAACGACGAGATTAGGAATCAGGAATCCGAAGATGCCTATGAACACCAACAACTCTCCGAGTAGGTGCGCTTGTCGATCTCTAAAATATATGAATGCCGGGATAGCCAGAAACAACGTCACGAACAGCACGACAAACAGATAGATGGGGCTCGGTGCTACAGAGATTTTCGTGTTGTCGCCTGATTGCATCGCCTGCGCGGCGAACGACATCATGATCGCCAGCAGATCCCATCCCAAAAACGTCACAAGCGCGCCAATCGTTATCAGGTTCGAGACTGTGGACTCGACCGCTCGTTCTTGCAGTGCTTTTGGAGGACTGTAGACCAGCAACAATGCTAGGTGCGTGACGAAAACCATGCCCATCAGGGCGCCACCGATCATTCCTGCGATTACGGTACGTAGCGGCTCTTCCATCAGGATGCCGAACATTCGTCGATAGCCGGTGCTGGATCGACCAGAAAGGCTCGTTTGCCGCGGACGGTGGTCAGCAATAGGTGCCATGCTGTCGCCAGTTCTTTCGATGGAGGGACAGTGAACATCGAAGGCCCGGCTCCACACAACATCACATCACGGGCGCCGAGCATAATCAGTCGATCTCGTTCTTCCCCCCAACCGGGAAATAGTTCGTCCGCAATCGTTCCGAACTGGTTGAAGAAGAATTCCGGAGGGCAATCTCCACCAGAACGCACTCGCGCGGCGAGTTTATGAGTGAGGTTGCCATGAGTGAACATCGACTCGTTCACATGCGAAAACACAGACGCGGTCTTAACTGTCGGATTTTCAAGATCGACCTCAGGAGTGAGGATCAGAAATCGAGGTATCTTTGCGGCGGTGATTGGTGTTACTTCCTCACCTCTGCCCTGCACCAGTGCTGTGCCGCCGCGAATGAGAAACGGAACATCAGATCCAACATCGGCAGCAATCTCGGTTAATTCGTCGTTAGATAATCCGAGTTTCCACAGACGATTTAAGCCTCTGAGCGCAGCTGCAGCATCGGTCGATCCACCACCGAGGCCTGCCGACACTGGGATGTGTTTTTCGATTGAAATCGTTGCGCCATTCGTGATACCCGTTCGTTCCTGAAGCACACGAGCTGACTTCGTCGCAAGATTGATCTCGGGACTGATCGCTCCATCATCGCAAGTTACAACCACGTCATCAGATCCAGTGAAAGTGATCGAGTCGAACAGGTCGACCGTCTGCATTACTGACGCCAGATTGTGATAGCCATCACGACGCTTGCCTAGAATCTCCAGCGTGAGGTTTACCTTGGCAAACGCTTTCTCTGAAATTGAAGATTTGCTGGTCATTGGGGAGGTTCGGCTCGATTTTTCTGACGCTTGCGGCGCACTGAACCGGGAACCTGCGCGGGTCGACCGGCTTTGACCCACACATCGTACAAAACTTGCCAGTCATCCAGCGACAGTGTCGCCGGTCGCCTCGATGTCTCGAACCCCGTCTGCTCCACGAGTGATCGTGCGTTTTCCACCGGAATAAACAGCCCATCGGAAAGCGAATTATGGAGTTGTTTACGAGGGCTTTTGAATCCGCTCCGTGCGAGTTGGAAGAAATCTTCGGCATTTTCAAACGAGATCCGGACACCGTCCGATGGAGTCAACTTCAACACCGATGAATGTACTTTGGGTGGTGGTTTAAAACACTCTGGAGGCGCATCGACCACGTGTTCTGCGCTCGAATAGATCTGTATCGCCAGAGAAAGCAAACTCATATCGCCAGGTCTCGCAGCCATGTCGTTGGCAACTTCACGTTGCACCATGATCACCATCGATACGGGTTTACGAGACGATTCCAGAAAGTTCCGAGTTATCGGATTGGCGGCATAGTACGGCAGATTAGCTACAACCTTGTAGTCGGAATCCACCAGCCATGGATCGAGATCGGATCCAAACTCACGGGCGTCAACGTTCAAAACGCGAACATTCGAATTCGATTCGTACTTAAAAGCAAGTCGATCCGCCAGATCGGTGTCGTACTCAAGCAGTAGCACCCGTCCGGCGTCTTCTACCAACCTGTCCGTAAGTGCACCGCGACCGGGTCCGATCTCAACGACGGTGTCGTTTGAACACAAATCCGCCGCTTCGATAATCGTGTTGATTACTGAAACGTCTACGAGGAAATGCTGGCCCAGACGTTGAGGGGGCATTGTAAATCCAACCCGTGCATTGGACCTTGCGGCGCGCCGAAGGCACCGGCAAGGCACGAATACTGCGTTGCAGAAAGATATATATGACCGTGCAACCCCGTGTCGTCAGCTGCTTGAGGCATAGACGCAATACCGACTCTAGCCCGGCGTTCCCACGGCACCCGAGGTGTTTCGCTTACCGCTGCTACCTTCCGGTCCTGACGGGATTCACGAGGTCTCGCCGCGCAGGACCAGGCTATCAACATCTAAATACTGACTCTAGCGGCCACATGCGAACAGTCTCGACAGGGCATTCAGTCTCGCTATAGCGGATTGCGAGTACAGGGCACCGCTAACGCCCCACCTAGCACGATCACGTTAATCGTACTACCGAGCTACCGAATAGTCGCTGAAATCATGCACGAATAAGACACTGATTCCCGTTAGAATCTCGTTATGCCAAATCAAACCAGCACCTATCCGGTCGTAACCAAAGCAGTAATACCCGTTGGTGGACTGGGTACCAGATTCTTACCTGCTACCCGCACTGTTCCAAAACCGTTGCTGCCCGTTCTCAACGTTCCAGTGATCGAATACGCCGTTCGGGAAGCTGCCGAGGCTGGCATTACCGATGTTGCCATTGTGATGTCACCTGGAATGGAATCAGTCGCCGATTACTTTGGTAATCAGGGGGTGCTGGAACGTGAACTCAAGTCGAGAGGACGAGACGGATTACTCGAAGCCCAGCTTGAAATCGCTTCGTTGGCAAATGTGACGACGGTTTACCAGCACGATCCACGTGGACCAGGACATGCCATTCTGCAAGCTCGCGATTTTTGTGCAGGCGAACCGTTCGTCGTGATATTCCCTGATGATGTAATCATCCACGATACATCGGCAACTGAACAGCTAATGCAGGTGTACCGAGAGCATGGTGGAACGGTAATCGCTTCTACTGAATCTTCAATGGAGACGATTCACACCAAAGGTGTGATCGGCGGATCGAATGTTGCTGATGGTGTAGTTGCAGTCGATCAACTGGTCGAAAAACCTGCGAGGGAAGATGCACCAAGCAACCTAACAATTGTCGCTCGCTACATAATCGACAACGCTGCACTCGACTATCTCGCTGAAGAACACGCGGGAGCCGATGGGGAAATCTGGCTTACCGATGCAATCGCATATCTGATCGGAAAATCGCCCGTACACGCCCTGCAGATCGAAGGGTTCCATGCCGACACAGGCAACCCTGAAGGAATGCTCCGAGCTGCGTTGTACGTAGCTATGCAGGATCCAGAGATGGCAGCGATTGTGAAACAAACATTGTCTGATTGATCTAACGATGCTATATCCGCCGCATCGACGGCGAGACAGCGACGACCACGAAACCCGTTGCCATGCACACGATTCCGGCCCCGGCGAGTGTCCACTGTACGCCGAATGCTTCACCCGCGGCACCGAGGCCCAGATGACCGATCCAGCCGAAGCCGATTGCGAATACCCACGCGCCCACGGCTCGCCCCCGCATTTCGTCTGGCACATTGAGCTGGAGAAGCGTCCACTGCATAGCGTCAAATGCTGCTGCAGAAGCACCGACACCCATAATTAGCATCAACGCTACCGCGTACGATCCTGACGCCGAGAAAGTGGCAAGGAACGCCCCGTATGAGACCGCGACAGCCATCAACAGTAATCCTTTTCGCCTGAAGTTCCCAAGGATCATCAAGAAAACCGAACCCGCTACTGATCCGATACCGACCATCATAGTCAGCGTGCCGAGTCCTTTTTCGTCGACATGAAGTGCGTTCTTGGCGACAGCTGGCATGACAGCTCCGTAAGCGAATCCAAATATTTCGACAAGAACCGCGGTGATGAGAATCATCCGGACGATCGGTAGTGTCGACATAAGTTTTAGCCCGTCGATCACATCTCGGATCACTGAACCGGTCTTCTCAACGGCGGTGGTACGCAAACCACGGTTAGCTAGCAACGCTAAAAATCCTCCAGCCGCAAACGCAATACCAGACGCGAGGAATGTGGCAGGGACTCCGAGCAGGTTGATTGCGAATCCGGCTGCGAATGCCCCGAATGCTCCAACAGCTCGCATGCCCGTTGAATGGACGGCAACGGCGTTCATTCTGACTTTTCGTGGCACCGATCCAGTAACCATTCCCTGGGTTGCAGGAATTTCGAAAGAGTGGCCAACTCCCGAGAAAGCCAGAATCACGAATACCAACCACAGAGGCTCCAGTCCATTTGCAGCGATAAGTGCCAACAGGGTGAGAACGATCGCCTTGTAAACACCAGCGATAAGCATGATATTGCCGCGTGAGAAACGATCGGACATCGCTCCGCCAATCGGTGCGATGACTAGCTGCGGTGCCTGCCTTACAGCGAATGATGCGGCGGCAAGAAATACCGATTCAGTTTCGTTGAGTACTACCCAGCCAGTAGCCAGTCGTTCACCCCAGTTCCCAAGGGAGAATACGACACCTGCCATCCAAACGCGTCTGAAACGAGGGAAGGCAAATGACGCCAGTGGGCCGCTAGGACGCGTGAAACCTGGAGTTGTGGGAACTGAATGTGATCCGGAAGTCGACATGCGCTCGCCATTCTGGGCGCGTTGCGGGCGTTAGTCGAGTGAAAGGACCGCCATAAATGCCTCTTGTGGTACTTCGATCGATCCGACCATCTTCATGCGGCGCTTCTTGCCTTTTTTCTGCTGTTCAAGCAACTTGCGCTTTCGAGTAACATCACCACCGTAACACTTCGCCAATACGTTCTTGCGCAGTGCTTTCACGTTGGTTCGCGCCACGATCTTTCCACCGATGGCAGCCTGAATCGGAACGGCATACATCTGTCGAGGAATCAGCTCTTTGAGCTTGGAAGTTAGTGCTCGACCCTGTGGGGCTGCTTCTTCACGGTGTGTGATCATGGACAATGCGTCGACTGGCTCATGATTGACCAGAACGTCGAGTTTTACCAGATCGGCAGGTCGATTTTCTATCATCGAGTAATCCATCGACCCGTAACCCTGGGTTCCCGACTTAAGCTTGTCGTGGAAGTCGACGAGGATCTCGGAGAGTGGAATATCGTATTCAAGCAACACTCTGGCGTCACGTGCAGCAGCACTGTTCGCATCAGCTTCTTCAGCGGCGATCGATTCGAGATACTCCATCTTCTTGTACTCACCACGTTTGGAGGTGACCAATTCCATAATCGTCCCGATATATCGTGCGGGGGAAACGATGGTGATGTTGACCCATGGTTCGAGAATTGAGTCGTAAGCGTTGTTTTCTGGCAGCTTTGAAGGGTTGTCAACGGTGATAATTTCACCATCTTTGAGTAGCACTTCGTAACTCACGCTGGGGGCAGTCGCGATTAGACCAAGGTCGTATTCACGCTCAAGACGTTCCTGAACGATGTCCATGTGGAGCAATCCGAGGAATCCGCAGCGATAGCCAAATCCAAGAGCAGCAGAAGATTCAGGCTCAAACACGAGTGCGGCATCGTTGAGTTGTAGTTTTTCGAGTGCGTCACGAAGCTCTGGGTAGTCCTCACCTTCAGTCGGGAATAGTCCAGTGAAGACCATGGGGCTTTGTGCCACATATCCTGGAAGCGGTTCAAAAGCGGGATCGCCCGAAAGCGTCATCGTATCGCCAACGCGAACAGCTTTGACGTCTTTTAGGCCAGTGGCAACGTACCCAACTTCACCGGTTTGGAGGCCAGATGTTTTCTCCAGCACGGGGCTGAAGTAACCGGTCTCAAGCACTTCGGTTTCGATACCCGTACCCATGAGGCGAACACGATCGGTGTTTTTCAGCGTCCCATGCATGGCTCGAACGTATGCAACAACACCTTTGAACTGGTCGTATTTTGAATCAAATATCAGGGCACGTAGAGGTTCATCGACTTCACCCATGGGCGGTTCAACTCTGTTCACGATCTGATCGATCAATTCGGCAACACCGTCGCCCGTTTTTGCAGAAATCTTTAGAACTTCCTCTTCATCGAATCCAAATGTTTTTTCAAGTTCGGTAAGCACTCGTTCAGGCTGCGCTGCGGGCATATCGAGCTTGTTGATGACAGGAATGATCTCTAGATCGTGCTCAAGTGCGAGGTAAACGTTGGCGATTGTTTGGGCCTGGATGCCCTGAGTAGCGTCGACAAGCAGCACTGCTCCTTCGCAGGCAGCAAGTGAACGAGAAACCTCGTAGGCGAAATCGACGTGACCAGGAGTATCAATCAAGTTCAATTGAAACTCAGTTCCGTCTTCTGCGTTGTATTGCAGTCGAACGGCTTGCGCCTTGATCGTGATACCGCGCTCCTGTTCCAAATCCATCGTGTCGAGATGTTGGGCGGTCATGTTCCGTTTGGAGACGGCACCAGTCAGCTCGATCAGGCGATCGGCTAAGGTCGATTTACCATGGTCGATATGGGCGATGATGCAGAAATTTCGGACGTGCTCTTGCGACATATATTCAATAGTAGTCCCTAACTGTCGAAATTCCCTGCGTTGAACCAACAGACTTCAGACGAAGTTGGAGTCGCCGTTAATCGGGCACCGCCGAAACCAGTACTTCAACGTGAACGTCGTCATTTACAACAAAGAACCGGCTCGTCGGTGCAGTCATCCCGAAATCTGCCCATTTGAAGTCGCCCTTGACGAGTACTAGGAGTCGATCGGGATCAAGGCGTGACTCGATCTCGAACTCGATCTCGGCGTCTACTCCGTTTACGTTGACGGTCGCGACAACTGTTGATGTAAACGATTCTCCGTTAGCGAATATTTCGGGAATATCCGGGAAGTCGGAAACGCTAATCGTTGCCGTCGGTTGGCTAGGAAACAATCGATCTTTGACGTAGTCGTCTCTTCTAGACTCATCGCTTTCAAGGGAGTGAAGATCGATCACCAGAGATGCCGACTCGGCTGATAAATCGATCTCACCAGATATCGCTCCGGTGCGTAATACAGCATCGTTCGGCAACGGAAGCCGAGATAGCTTTTCGTTGACCGTGAAAGTTGCCTCGGAACCATCGCTTACGACGAACGTGCCGTCAGTAGAACCGGGAACTGGCGTGGCATCGGTGATTGTTTGCGAGGACGTTTCCGGTTCCGACTCGTATGCTGAAGTTGTCGATGTGGCGCCAACGGTCGGTGCAGACGTGGTTTCATAACTACCACCGCAAGCGCCGGCGATCATCACGATCGCAGAAAGTGCCAGGAAAAGTATCGAACTGTTTGACCGTATTTTCATGATTAACCCGTGATTGCTACGGAGGAGGCGGAAGCGACAGTGATCCAGAATTCTGATCGCCCTGCCCCGATAACGCAATACTCAGCGCAACGGCGACCACAATTAGTACGCCGGTGGCCCAGTTTCCGATTCTCTTGTTTGTTGCGACTAACGGAGTGCCGACAATCGATATCACTGCGATGATCAAGGCTAGGGGAAGCGTGAAGATTAACGCGTCGTCGAACTGGGTTTGAGCAACGACAGCGATCGCTAGTGCCGCCATGAATAATCCAATCGAGCTACTAAGATATTGTTTGCTGAACGGTCCTTCCGACTGGGATTTGTGCCATGTAATGCCACTCGCCGCGCCAACGCCAAGCGCACCAAAACCGACGGTGGCAGCATTCAGCACGATGTCATCGGGTGATTCGAGTGGCAAAGAAACCAGCACGGCGATGATCGCGGCGATGGAACCTGCCCCAATTCCGGTATAAATGTTTCTGTAGATGGACATCGAAATAAGTTTAGGCGGAAGCGTCCGTGAAAATCATCAAGACATCTCGAAGATGACTGGCGAATGGTGCTTAATGCCCACGCCGAAGTGCGCGTCCGGGAGTCGCTCCAGTATTCGTTCCTTTTTCGATCACCACTTCACCGTTCACTATGACGTAGTCGATCCCGACCGGATAGTGCTTCGGATCATCCTTCGTGGCGTCAGTTCTCACGGTATCGGGGTTGAATATCACGATGTCGGCCCTGAAACCGTCCCGCAAAACACCTCGATCCGACAAGCCAAGACGTTGCGCCGGGAACGAGGTCATTTTACGAACTGCCTCAGGCAGCCTGAGGTGCTTTTCAGCCCGGACAAACTCGGCAAGTACGACGGGGAAACAGCCGTAAGTTCGTGGATTTGGATATTCGCCGAACAGGATGGCATCGGAGGCGATCATTCCATACGGATGGGATACAAATTCAGGAAGCGTGTGGGCGTTGGTGCCAGTCCCAACCTCGCTTATACCAAGCCGTTCCTCAAGTAGCAGATCAAACAACGCATCAGCAGGATCTTGCTCTCGCATTTCGGCAATGTGCGAGATCGATTTGCCGTCGTATTTCTCGTTCTGAGGTTGACGGAAATTGTGCAACCAACGTTCACGCCAGGTGTCCTGAATATCGGAACGAGAATTCATATCTCGTTTCATTTTTTTGCGATCGCCAGGATCGGCGAGAGCAGCCATGATGCGCTCAGGTCCACCATCTTTTGCCCAGAATGGTAGTTGGATTGTCACGGATGTGCCCGAGAACGGGTAGGGATAGCAATCGAACGTAACATCGATACCTTCGGTTCGTGCATCTTCGACCAGACCAAGATAACCGTTGTGCGAGCCTTCGCCCTGTCTGGGCTGCCGGAAGTGAGTTAGGTGAATCGGAATACCAGACTTTCGGCCAATTTCAATCGCTTCTTGCCAGGGGGCGTATGTGCCTTTGGCCTTAAGCGAAGCGCGTGTATGGGTGTGGTAGAAACCGCCCATCACTGCGGTCTGCTCGGATAATGCGATCAGTTCTTCTGTAGAAGCGTAGGCTCCAGGCGGATAATCAAGTCCGGTCGAAAGCCCCCATGCGCCTTCCTCCATAGACTCGCGAATGACCGCCTTCATGTTTTCAATTTCGGCTTTCGTTGCCGGTTTATCGTTCCATCCAGTCGACCAGATTCGCACCGGCGAATTACCGAGTATGCAGGCAATATTGACCGCCACAGTGCCGTCGTATTTATTGAGCAGTTCCTGAGTTGTGAGCCAATTAGGATCAGGTGGGTACCAGTTCAGTCCGGCATCCATCCAAATGTATCGCTCCAACTCTTCGCGTGACTTGAAAGGTGCATGAGAAATACCGTCGATTCCCACGAGCTCGGTCGTAACGCCCTGCCGCACCTTGGGATCATGATGAGGTTCGCCCAGAATGGTTAAACCTGCGTGGGAATGAAGATCAACGAACCCAGGGCAGACAACGTTATCGTTCGCGTCGATCGCCTTTTCAGCTTCGTAGTCGTCGAGATTGATTTCGCCTCGCTTGATCGTCAGCGTGTTGTTGTCGACGAGCAGGGCACCACGAAACCACGGCGATCCAGTTCCGTCGATGATTCTGGCGTTGTGAATGAGAAGTTGCAACATGTGACAGATGATAGCTGTACACATGCACGATGTGCTGCCATAAGATTGGTGCCTAATTCAATTACCGGAAGCAACGACAGAAGGACCATTGACTGACGACAACTTCAAAGTAGCGGTTGTGGGCGCGGGCGGCACGGGTGCGTTCTACGGTGGTGCACTGGCACGAGCTGGAGCTGAAGTAACGATGATCGCTCGAGGCCCTCATCTTGAAGCAATCAACAAGAACGGCCTTCAGTTGAATTCAGTTTTACTTGGCGATTTTCTGATCGATTGTTCCGCTACCGACGACATGTCTTCGGTAGACGAAGTTGATCTGGTGATATTCGCCGTGAAAAGTTGGGGTACCGACACTGCAATCGAGTCGATGACTTCAGGTGACATGGTTGGCGAGAACACGATAATCATTTCGACTCAGAACGGAATCGATAGCGAACCGTTGCTCAGCAAAGCATTCGGGGTTGAGCGTGTGCTGGGCTGCACCGCTACGGTCTCGGCCATGATCGCTGAGCCAGGTGTGGTTGATCAACCAGGTGGTCCGGGGTCACTGGTGATTGGGGAGATGCCTGCCTTGCAGAACGCCGAAAGCACGGCGTCTGATCGCGTGACTGCTTTGGTCGAATGCTGTGTCTCAGCCGGTCTCGCTGCCGAAGCACACGATAATATCGAACTGGCTCTATGGCAAAAATTCATTTTTATCTGTGCGCTCAGCGGAATGACGGCGCTTACTCGCAAACCAATCGGCGAGATATTCGCAAAGGAACCAACTACCGAGATGTATTTGCAGGTTCTGTCGGAAGTAGCAGCGATCGGCCGCGCAGAAGGCGTTGATCTACCGGAATCGACTGCCACCGCCATGCTGGCCGGGACTCAAGCACGAGAGCCGTTCATCATCGGATCGATGGGGCACGATCTCATAGCAGGTAATCCAATCGAGATCGAACTACTGAACGGTCGTGTAGTGGAACTTGGCAAGAAGCACGGTATCCCAACCCCGGCCAATTTTGCGATTGCAGCAGCGTTGGCACCGCATGAGATGGGATCACAAACGAACTGACGTGCCGAACATTTTTCTGACATTGATTTAGTGCGTAGGAAATCCGAAGTATTTAAACTACCCATATACCCTGAATTTAGTTCAGGTGACAGCTGTCACTGATTTCGAGCCACGCCTGAGAAATGATCGCCTCAGTCAATCAGTCCTTCCTGCGGCTTCGTCCATGCTGCCCTGTTCGACCATTGTTTTGGTCGGGGTACTCGTGACACCGGCACGTCGATAAACACTGGCTTGTTCATTGACAGTGCTTTGGGGATGACGTTCTTCACGTCGAATGGGTCTTTGGCTCGAAGTCCAACAGCACCGTAAGCCTCGGCTAGTTTTAGGAAATCTGGGTTCACGAATTCTGTTTCGTAAGCACCACCGAAATCGTCGTCCAGATCACGAGCCACATTGCCGTAGTGTCCATCGTTGTAGATGACAGTGACGAGATTGATTCCGTACTTCACTGCGGTCGATATTTCGGACGAGTTGTACATGAATCCACCATCACCAGTAACACAGATAACAGGCTTATCAGGATTTCCAACCTTCGCACCAAGAGCGGTCGGAAAAGCGAATCCAAGGTTTCCTGAGTAGCCAGAGTCGATATACGACTTTGGATTTTCGGTAATCCAGCGGGGACGTGAGTAGTATCCCAGTTGAGTCATACCAAACACCATGATGGCATCACTCGGTGCGCCTTCCTGGAGTGCTCGGATGTAGTCCTCTTGAGGACGATTCAGTTCTTCCTCACTGTTCGCAAGTGTGTCCTGAATTCGAGCGACTTCATCGACGGGTGATTCCCAGCTTCCACCGCCTGCGGCTGTAATAGCTACACTGAGTTCAGGCAGAGTAGCTTTGGCATCGCCCACAAGGCCCAACGAGTTCTGGTGCACATGACCGATCATCGCCGGATCAGCATCGATATGAACTAGACGTGCTTCGGCAGCAGCCTGATTACGCATCGAGAATCGAGTGCCGATACCGATCACCAGATCGGCGTCCTCGATGTAATCTTTCAACTGGCCTACCGGACCCAGCGAACCACCGAGTGCAAGTGCGTGCCGCTCGGACATCGCGCCTTTACCACCCGCCGAAGTGAGCACGGCAATCTGATGGGCTTCGGCGAAAGCGACAAGCTCGGCCTCGGCGTCGGAACGGGCAATTCCACCACCTGCGTAAATGACAGGCTTTCGAGCTGCGGCTATTTCTCGAGCGGCCTGCTCAATGACCGAGTTCTCCGGTACTTTGCGGTCGATCTTTGCCGGCTCAAGAAGTTCGACTTCCTCTCGCTCCACCATCGTTTCCGGTGGAAGTTCGAAATGAACTGGTGAGGGTCGATCTGTCTGAGCCTGTCGGAATGCCTCGTGAATACTTTCCGGAACCTCGTGTGGACGAAGCACTTGCTTTTGCCACTTGGTTACTGGATTCGTGATTTCCTTCTGGTCGTTGACCTCATGAAGTCCGCCAAGGTTTTTTCCGATAGTCGCTCGTGGGATTTGACCTGCGATCAAAACGATCGGAGATGACCGGGAGAACGCCGTCGAAAGTCCGCCACCTGCATTGTAAATCCCGGGTCCCGGTACAACCAGTACCACGCCCGGCTTGCCGGTTGTTCTGGCATAGCCATCCGCCATGTAGCTCGTGGCAGTTTCGTTTCGAGTGACAACGAACCGGATGCTCGGTTCGTCCCGCAAAGCGGCGACAATACCATACATCTGTACGCCGGGTAGACCGAAAACGACTTCGACACCCTCACGAACCAGTGATTTGATGAGGGCTTCTCCACCTGAGAGCTTTGCCATGAAATACCTTTATCTATAACAGTGGTGCGCTTACATTTCCGCGCCGAATGTTGCGAGCGCCCGCAGATTACCGCCGGATGGGATCATGCGCTAGGGTCAGTTGAACTGGTTAGGGTTAATCGTGCGGAGCGATCATGTACTTCACACCACCGCCTGCTGCGGAAATCTGCAGAGCTTCGGCGGTTTTCTCGAGTGGGAACCTTCCGCTTACGACACCAGTGAAATCTAGCTTCGCCAGGGTTTCAAGCGACTCTCCAAAGGCATCGCCAGCACCGAATGCGCCGCTCATCGTGATTTCTTTGTAGTGCAGATCGTAGAGGTCGACTGGCAACGCCGATCCCTGCGGCATCACACCAACAAGAACCAGATTGCCACGTGGACGAATCATCTTGGACACGTTGGCAACCAATTGCGGCACACCGACCGCCTCGGCGCCAATCTTCACGCCATAACCGCCAGTTGTGTCGTTCACCAATTCAGCGAGATCGTCTTTTGTCGGATCGTTGAGGATGTCGGCGCCGAACTGCGTACCCATAGCGAGACGTTGGGGGTTTGGTTCGGACAGGATGATTTTTCCTGCCCCGCGCAGCTTTAGTATTCCGACCGTGAGAAGTCCAAGCAAACCACCGCCAACAACCAGTGCGTCGCATCCTTCTTCAACATCAAGCATGTTGAAGGTGGAGATCACGCAGGCGAGTGGCTCCGCCATCGACGCGGTTTCGTGGTCGAGTCCGTCGGGCACTATGTGTGCCTGACGATGATCTACGAGAATGTACTCGGCGAATCCACCCGAGTAGCGCTTGTTGCGTTCGCAGTGCATTGCCGACCATGTTAGACACCCCTGGCACTCACCACACGCTGGATTCAGCGTACAGGCGATTACTTCGTCAATTAGCGATTCGTCGACGCCTTCGCCCACTTCAACAACGGGACCAACGAACTCGTGACCAAGTATGTCGGGGGGATTAGCCGGAAACAGCCCCTGAGTTTTGTGAATATCGGTTCCACATATTCCAGACGAAAGAACCTTCATCACCAACTCGCTCGGACCCGCCTTAGGAATTGGAACCTCGTCGATTGTTATTTCAGCACCACCGCGCCACGTCGCTACTTTCATTTCGTCTCCATAAAGTCAGGAAGGGTTTACTGGGACGAATAGTAATACCGAATTACATTTATCGTGGGCATCCGACCAATTGATCCTGAAAGTGAATTCAGGATAACAGCAGGCTCTCATCGCACGTCCCAAACGGCAGTTCAGGGATCTAGCGCAAGGACGAGTGTGACTAATTCGCTCGACCAAACCTGTAGTAGCTTATCGCCACGTCTTCGAACATCTCAACGATAATCGCTCGTGGATCATCGTCGGAAAGTTTCCAGTTTCCTGGGGATTTCTTCGATCATTCGTCGGATTTCGTGCGAATGCTCGAAAATTACTTGGGCGTAGCTACTGGTACAACGGTCTGATCCGCGATCAGGCTGAGCAGTTCGAACAGACGATACTCCCAAGACGGGACTGTATCCGCTGAAGAGTTGAGTGAATTTGCTATCGGGCGATGTGACACTCGATCATATTCTTGCCATGTCGCGGTGCTCCGAGGGTAGTATTTCGCCGAACTACTTGTAAACGTCGCCTCGCGGCCCCGGAGCAGAAATGAAAATCACCGACCTAAAAGTTGCAATCATCGGCAATGCACCAATAGTACGAATCACAACCGACGAAGGCATCGACGGCGTTGGCGCTGCTGAATATAGGAAGCCGTATCTAAAGCCGATGATCGAGTTCTACCGGGACATGATCATCGGCAAGGATCCGACCGATGTAGAACGGGTAATGCTCGGAATACGTCGAATGGGATCGTTCAAGCCCTGGGGTGCGGCCGTCAGCGCAATCGAGATGGCGCTGTGGGACATCGCAGGAAAATCAGCAGGTCTTCCCGTTTACAAGTTATTGGGCGGCAAGGTTCGAGACAGGGTTCAGGTTTACAACGGTAGTGTTCGGTATGAGATGGACGGTCTTGAACCGGAAAACTACGCCGAGAACATGCAGAAGATGAAGGATCATCCTTACAACTTCTCGATTATCAAACAGGCTGTTTCGTTTCATGGTGGAATGCAGAATGTTGACGGTTTCTACTATGGAACGCCCGTAAAGAAAATGAGGCACCCAAACCGCGGCACGATTACAGGTAAAGGGTTTAGGTACCTGATGGCGCGTATCGAGGCGATGCTCGATGTTCTAGGAGACGATGTCGGGCTCGCCCTCGACTGTGGCCCGGGCATGACGGTTCCTGATGCCCTAAAGCTTGGAAAAGAGCTTGAAGGTTCGAACATCATGTGGCTCGAAGACATGGTTACTGGCGACTACTCACCCTACGTCCTCGCCGACCTCTACACTCAGGTCACGCCGTGCACGTCGACTCCGATTCACACTGGCGAACAGATTTACCTGCGCCAAAACTTCGTCGAGCTAATCGAACGAAACGCTGTGAACGTTCTCGGACCAGATGTAGCCGACGTTGGTGGCATAGCCGAGATGAAGTTCATTGCTGAATACGCTGATTTGCACGGCATTCTATTTGCTCCACACGGGGTTTTCGATGGCTTGATCGGATTGGCAGCACAGACTCATCTGGCGGCAGTACTTCCCGACAACTACATCGCTTTCGAACTTCCGAAAGCGGAACCCGCGTGGTGGCTCGACATCATGGAGGGCGAAACGTTTCCTGTGAAAAATAGTCATATCGAAGTACCTGATTCTCCAGGTCTCGGTGTGACATTTATTCCTGAGAAAGCCAAGAAGTACCTTCGCGAAGAAGACGCTGGATTCTTTGACGATTAGGAGCCAAAGCAGAAATGAAAATCACTGATCTAAAAGTTGCAATCATCGGCAATGCACCAATAGTACGAATCACAACCGACGAAGGCATCGACGGTGTGGGTGCTGGACAGGCGAGTAAGCCGTATCTAAAGCCGATGATCGAGTTCTACCGGGACATGATCATCGGAAAGGATCCGACCGATGTAGAACGGGTAATGCTCGGAATACGCCGAATGGGATCGTTCAAGCCCTGGGGTACGGGTGTCAGCGCTATCGAGACGGCGCTGTGGGACATCGCAGGAAAATCAGCAGGTCTTCCCGTTTACAAGTTATTGGGCGGCAAAGTTCGAGACAGGGTTCAGGTCTACAACGGGGTTGTCCGGTTCGAACGCAAAGGAAACGAACCTGAACATTACGCTGAAAACATGCAGTTGATGAAAGATCATCCCTACAACTTCTCGATCATCAAGCAAGCTGTTTCTTTTCACGGCAAGATGCACGGTGATTTCGATGTTTTCTACCACGGCATGCCTACATTTACCGGTCGCCACCCTGATCATCCGAATCGAGGTTCGATCACTCCAAAAGGTTTCAATTACATGATGAAGTGCATCGAGGCGATGCTCGATGTACTTGGAGACGATGTCGGGCTTGCCCTCGATTGTGGTCCTGGCATGACAGTCTCCGATACGCTCAAACTTGCGAAAGAGCTTGAGGGCTCGAACATCATGTGGATCGAGGACGCGATTACAGGTGACTTTAATCCATTCGTCCTAGCCGATCTGTACACGCAGGTCACGCCATACACATCGACTCCTATTCATACGGGCGAGCAAATTTATTTGCGCCAGAATTTCGTTGAACTGATCGAACGTAACGCAGTAAATGTTCTTGGCCCCGATCCAATGGATGTCGGGGGACTCGCCGAGATGAAGTTCATTGCTGAATACGCTGATTTGCACGGCATTCTATTTGCTCCACACGGGATATTCGGCGGTTTGATTGGTCTTGCGGCACAGACTCATCTGGCTGCTGTTCTACCCGACAACTACATCGCCCTCGAACTGCCTCAGGCAAGGCCCGAATGGTGGCTCGACATCATGGAGGGTCACGGAGCGTTCGGCGTCAAAGACAGCCATATCGAAGTGCCTGATTCTCCCGGTCTCGGTGTGACATTTATTCCTGAGAAAGCCAAGAAGTACCTGCGGGAAGAAGATTCCGACTTCTTCGACGGCTAAACTCATCATTTCCAATAATTCGTCGAATTTCAGCAGAATCCCGAACATTCGGAGCGTAGAATTCCGCCCGATATTAGTCAACGAACCACCTGACAACGCAGCTATCCGGAGCTGAAATGCAGATCACCGACATTAAATACGCAATAATTGGCAACCATCCGGTCATACGAATCACGACCGATGAAGGAATAGACGGTATTGGCGGGGCTGAGCAGTCTCGGAATCAGCCATACTTCAAGCCTCAGATTGAGTACTACAAGAACATGATCGTCGGGCTCGACCCGACAGATGTCGAACGGGTGCTCTTAAGGATCAGACGCGTCGGAGCGTTCAAGCCCTGGGGGTCGGGTGTAAGTGCCATCGAAGTTGCGCTTTGGGACATTGCGGGTAAAGCTCTTGGAACTCCTATTTATAAGCTTTTAGGTGGAAAGATTCGAGACAAGGTACGGGTATACAACGGAAACTTCAGAACCGAATTCAGCGGGTATCAGCCAGAAGATTTTGCCGAGAACATGAAGTGGATGAAGGCGTTGCCTCAGAACTTTTCGATCATCAAGCAAGGAATAGCGTTTCACGGCTCACCCATGTTGAAGCATATGCCCGATTTTCACTACGGCAACTATGTTCCCGACGGCATGTACGGAAACCGAGGGGTACTGACCGAGAAGGGGTTCAACATCACCGTTGACGCGGTGATAGCGATGAAAGAGGTTCTCGGTGACGAGGTTGGACTTGCACTTGATTGCGGGCCTGGTCTCACTGCTTCCGACACGTTGCGGCTTGCCAAGGCACTCGAGCCCTATCACCTGATGTGGATGGAAGACTCGATTACCGGCGATTACACGCCTTATGTCCATCCGGACTACTTCCTACAAGTAACTCCGTACACTTCGACACCGATTCACACTGGTGAGCAGGTTTACTTGCGCCACGGATTCAAAGAGCTGATCGAGCAACACGCAGTGGACGTAATAGGCCCCGATCCGTTCGACGTCGGTGGTTTATCTGAACTCAAGTGGATCTGCGAGCTTGCCGACTTGCACAACATTCAGATGGCACCGCATGGGACGGCCGACGGGCTAATTGGTGTCGCTGCTTTAACGCAAGTATCGTCAACGCTACCCGACAACTTCATCGCATTCGAATTGCCATCTGGCAAACCCGAGTGGTGGTGGGACATTCTCGAAGGAATCGAGGGCTTCAAGGTTACAGACAGTCACATCACAGTTCCCGACACTCCAGGACTGGGAATAAGCTTCCGCGTCGACGAAACGAAGCAATACCTCCAAGATGAAGACGCCGGTTTCTTCGACAACTAAGCGCTGAAATGAAGATCACCGACGTTAAGTACGCCGTTATAGGAGACCATCCGGTTGTCCGCATCACTACAGATGAGGGTATCGACGGCATTGGCGGTGCTGAACGATCTAGAAACCAGGGCTACTTCGGGCCGCAGATCGAGTACTACAAAAACATGATCGTCGGTCTTGATCCAACAGATGTTGAACGAGTGCTGCTTCGTATTAGGCGAGTTGGGGGATTCAAGCCTTGGGGTTCAGGTGTAAGCGCCATCGAAGTGGCTCTATGGGATATCGCCGGTAAAGCGCTAAATGCGCCCGTGTACAAATTAATGGGTGGCAAGATCCGAGACCGAGTCAGGGTTTACAACGGCAGTATCAAGCAGCCGTTCGAAGGGTTCCAACCAGAGGTATATGCCGACCACATGAGATGGGTGTTGCAGCTTCCGCACAACTTCTCGATCGTCAAACAAGGACTCGCATTCCACAACTCTCCCGCGCAAAAGCAAATGCCTGATTACTACTACGGCGAGTATGTTTCCGACGGCAAATATGGCAATCGTGGGATGCTGACTGAAAAGGGGTTCAATCTTACGGTCGATACAGTAATCGCCATGAAGGAAGTCCTTGGCGAAGAGGTTGGTTTGGCGATCGATTGCGGGCCGGGTATGACGGCGTCGGACACACTTCGTCTCGCACAGGCTCTTGAGCCATATCACCTCATGTGGATGGAAGATACGATCACGGGCGACTACACGCCATACGTCCACCCTGACTACTTCCTACAAGTTACACCGTACACCTCGACACCAATTCATACCGGTGAGCAGGTGTATCTACGACACGGGTTCAAAGAGTTGATTGAGCAGCATGCCGTTGACGTTGTAGGACCCGATCCATTCGACGTAGGTGGAATTTCTGAACTCAAATGGATCTGTGAGTTCGCCGATCTACACAACATTCAAATGGCACCACACGGCACGGCCGACGGCTTGATCGGAGTTGCCGCACTCACTCAGGTCTGTGCAACGATGCCCGACAATTTCATCGCCTTTGAGTTGCCTTCAGCCAAACAAGATTGGTGGTGCGCCATCCTCGAGGGTATCGAGGATTTTGATGTGACCGACGGTCACATCACTGTTCCCGACACAGCAGGTCTCGGAATCTGCTTCCGGGTTGACGAAGCAAAGCAGTATTTGCGTGAAGAAGACGCAGGATTCTTCGACGATTAGGTAGTTTCCGCTAACAAGAATATGCTTTCGATCACTGGAACGAGGTTCACTCCATGATTAAGTTCTCAATCGTTCAATTTGCAGACGCGCTTCGTCGCGATAGTGTTATTCGACTATGAATGCCGTGTTTGGCTACGAAACAACCCACAACGAACCAGCCTCGTAATAGATAGCAAGATCTCTATCGGCCATGGCCTATTCTTCATCGGCGTCTCAGTCTGTGAAGTGATCGCTACCGTGTTCAGAACCGTGTGAGCATGGGTAAGCGACTCCCCCGAGAGGGAGAGTTAGCCCTTAATCCTTGCGCTTCTTGCGATATCGGCCTGATTCACGCAGTATGGTGGCCAGTCGCCTGCCACACCTGCGAGGACGTTTTCGACGCACATCATCGCCATCTTCATTCGGGTGTCTCCCGTGGCACTCGCTACGTGCGGCATGATGAGGCAATTATCGAGTGTGAGTAGAGGGTGATCGGCTGGAATCGGCTCAGGAACTGTTACGTCGAGCGCAGCACCGGCGATTTCCCCGGCGACCAACGCTTCGTAGAGTGCATCCTGATCAACAACGGGTCCACGAGTGGTGTTGATAAATATCGCCGACTTCTTCATCAGCTTGAATTGATCTGTGCTCATGAGATTGGTCGTCTCAGGTGTCAGTGGATTGTGCAAAGAGACATAGTCAGAACGCTCGAGCAATTCTTCAAGCGAGTCGACATAAGTGGCACCGAACTCTTCGTCACGCTTGTTCCGGTTGAAGTAGAGCACGTTCATGTTGAATCCGGCTGCTCGTTTCGCCATCTCGGATCCGATGCTGCCCATGCCGACAATTCCGAGCGTCTTGTGATGAATGTCGGTCGCAAGATAGCCGAGTGGATCGAAATCTCCCCATTCGCCGTGCTTGACCATTGCTGGCAGATCGCTCGTTCGACGCGCCATCGACGCGAGCAGGGCAAACGCTTCGTCTGCAGTGCTCTCGGAAAGAATTCCCGGAGTATTACCGACTGCGATTCCGCGCGCGTTCGCCGCCGCAATATCGATGTTGTCATAGCCAACCCCGAACTCTGAAATCACCTTGAGATTTGGTGCGTTGTCCATTACTTCGCCATCAACTTGGTTCGTGATGTGGGCATAGAGTCCATCAATGTCAGCTACCGCTTCGATCAAATCCTCTTTTGGTGGTGAATCTGCACCCTCCCAGATCACCACTTCGGCTCCGCTGGCACGAAGTGCATGTGCCGCCTCGGGGAATGTTCGACGAGTCACGAGAATTTTTGTCATGTTTCTTCTTCAGTTAAAGCGTTGGTGGCTGGACATTCGTCACGTACTCGCGGCGTGAGTCAAGCAAGATAACACTTGGTAGATGGTGGGGAAGGTGGGATTCGAACCCACACGCCTGTTAAGGCACATGCTCCTAAGGCATGCGCGTCTGCCATTTCGCCACTCCCCCACAGGGTGAATCATTGATTGCGAACGACCATCCATTGTAGGCAGCGAAATGGCGTATGGGCTAGCCCCGCTGCTCCCAACCGTCGGACAGTTTGTCCCAACGGGCGTGGAGATCGTCAACCGTTGAATCAGAAATGCCAAACGGCTGTGAAACCATCTCGAGATTCGACTTCATGTGGTGAGGTCGCTGGGTGCCAACGATCGTCACGTCAACTTCAGGGTGGGCAAACGTAAATCCAAGCGCCAAACGAATTCGATCATCTGAATCTTCAGCCAGTGGTCCTTCGGCACCCATAATACCGGCGCGACGAAAATACTCCGCTGCGTATTCGGGAAGGTGGGTGTACGGCTTTGGATCGGCGGGAGCACCCCAGACCACGTTGGCTATCGGTCGTTTGATGATCAGGCCCATATCGCGCGCTTCGACATCGTTGAAAAGGTTTATTCGTGCCGATTGGTCGACCAAGTTGAAGCTGGTCTGGAGCGTGTCGAACAACCCACTGGTCACTGCCCATTTAGCACTTTCATTGTCGCCGGAGTAGCCGTAGAACCTCGTTTTTCCTGCCGCTTTGGCGTCCTGCAACGCTCGGACTACGTCACCACGTTCGAGGATATCCACCGTGCAGGAATGAAGCTGAACCAGATCGAGATAGTCAGTCTTCATCAGTTCCAGTGAACGATCGATAGACGAAAGTACTAGTTCATACGTCCAGTCTTCACCCTCATTTCGGGGCGTGGAATGGCCGGCTTTTGTTGCGAGAATGAACTCGCTCCGTCGGTCGGACGCTGCGACTCCAAGCAGTTCTTCACTAATGTCGTAGCAGGCGGCTGTATCGAGGAAATTCACACCGTTATCGAGGGCCTGGTTGATGACGTCTCGAACTTGATCAGCATCGGTCATTTCAAGGTTGAAGCCTACTTCAGACAAACCGATTCCAAGTCGCCCAACTTCCAGATCCGTCTTACCAAGTCGTTTTGTTTCCATTGCCAAGTGAATAGTTACTCCTGGATGAAATGTCCTGAATATAGCTACCACAATACCTGTAGATTTCAATTTCTGGCATGTCAGACATGATCACTAGTCTCCAGATGTTGGTACATTTTCAGTTCATTCGCATACAGCGAGCAGATTCGCTTATTTGTTCAACCGAGGTTGTTGCATTGACTGGTCCAAATATTGTCCTGATGGTCGCTGATGACATGGGTTACGGAGATTTTGGTCTTTACTCAGAAGGCCGTGTCCACACGCCTGCCCTCGACGAGTTGGCGTCGCAGGGTATTCGACTTACCCAGCACTACGCTGGTTCAGCAGTGTGTTCGCCTTCACGAGCGGCGCTTCTGACCGGACGTTATCCAATACGAACCGGTGCAGTCACTCCTCAGGAGGTTCTTGGCAACGATCGAATTGCTCTCGGTGAATCATCCATCGCTGATTCGTTCAAGGCCGCTGGTTACGCGACGGGAATGGTTGGAAAGTGGCATAACGGAGCTCTCGATCCTCGATTCCACCCAAATGCACGTGGTTTCGACGAGTTCGCTGGCTTCTGCGGTGGCTGGGCCGACTACTACAAGTGGAATCTCGATCGAAACGGAATCCTCGAAAAATCTGACGAACGTTATCTGACCGATGTGCTCGCCGACGAAGCTGCAAGCTTTATCGACCGTCACCAGTCCGAATCTTTCTTCCTGATGGTCACATGGAATGCTCCGCATTCGCCGTTGCAGGCTCCTGAAGAGGTCACACAGCGATATGTTGATGCCGGTTTCGAACTCGCAACAGCGATTATCTACGCAATGATAGAAGTGATGGACCGAGGGATTGCAAAGGTACGTGAGGCACTGCGTTCTGCTGGGATCGAGGACGATACGCTTCTGATGTTCACCAGCGACAACGGCCCTGCGTTCCGCCATCGCAACGACCAGGTACCTGCTGGTGTTCCACTCGATAGTGTTCGTTTCAACAATGGTTTCGCCGGTGCCAAAGGCTCCGTCTATGAGGGTGGTATTCGAGTTCCGATGATCGCTCGCTGGGCGAACGGTCTGCCACAGGATATTGAAATTAGCGACCAGATTTGCTTCACCGATTGGCTGCCGACGTTGCTCTCACTTACCGGATCGTCGTCAGTTGGCGAAAAATCCATTGATGGGCACGATGTAGGTGATGTGCTGCGGGGCGATTCCCCTCAGGAACAACCAAGGCGCTTTTGGCAGTGGAACGGTGATTCGCCAATCGGGGTGACCAATGCAGCGATGCGACATGGCGATTGGAAGCTGGTACGCCCTGCCCTCGATATTGCATATGCCTCCGATCGAGATCAACAACTCGCCGACGACTACATTGAGAAAGACATCGAGTACAAGTATCACCCTGAAAATATCACCGAAAAGTTCAACTGGCCGGAGCCGAAGAAGATCGTTCCTGAGCCGCCAGCGCCTGAGCTCTACGATATTTCAGTTGATCCGGGAGAGACGAACGACGTGGCCGTGGCGAATCCAACGATCGCTTCCGGGATGCTCGCGGAGCTCGAAACATGGTTCGAGAAAGTTGAGGCTGAGCGTCAGGTGATCGATGAATAGGCGATCGTTTGCTCGTAATCTATGAGGAGATCTACGCACCCGAAAAAGTCAAAAATCCAGATACGGCTCGTCTTCAACCTGTACGAAGTTGGTTGGCGGGAACTTCGCCAGCGCTTCGAGATCGATGTCTGCACCCCAGCCAGGTCCGTCCGGCACGGTCGCAAAGCCGTTGGTGATATCGATCGGGTTGGTCAGCACCTCCTGGTATCGATCGAAGAACGATACGAATATCTCCTGCATAAATGAGTTCGGAATGCTCATCCCCAGATGTAGACTCGCCAGGGTAGAAATCGGGCCATTCGAATTATGAGGAGCAACTGGAACGTAGTGCGTCTCGGCCATGTGAGCGATTTTACGAATCTCTGAAAATCCGCCACAGTGACAGATATCCGGCTGGATCATCCGAACCGTGTTCGTTTCCAGCAAAGGCCGGAACTCCCAGCGGTTGTACAGCTGTTCTCCTGTTGAAACCGGCAGGTTTACCGACCGTGCGAACTCGGCCATCGCTTCGACGTTGTCGTACAAAATCGGCTCTTCCATCCAGGCGATGTTGAACTGCTCAAGCTCTTTAGCGACCCGACCCGCACTCCAGGGGTCGATACGTGCCCGAATGTCTATACCGATCTCCATATCTGGACCGACAGCTTCACGAACGGCGCGTACCAGATCAATTCCGTGTGAGATTCGCTGAGGTGTAATGGTCTGCGGTCCCCCGAAAGGATAGAATTTGAGCGCTGTCCAACCCTCATCTTTAAGTCGAAGCGCAGCTTCAGCGTGACGCTCTGGAGATGCCTGCCGAGCCACCGATTCGGCAGGAACACCCGGAATGGGTTCAGTCAGATCCTCAAACCAGCCGTTCGCATACACCCGCATCTTTTCACGGTGCATTCCTCCGGCAAGTTCCCAAACTGATATGCCGAGTGACTTCGCCTTCAAATCCCAGAGAGCAAGATCGATCGCGGATATTGCGGACATCGATACTGGACCACCCGCCCACGTGACGCGCCGGTAAAGCGAAGTCCATATCCAGTCGATACGTCTCGGATCTTTGCCTTTGAGGAATTTACCGAAATCAAATATCTCGGCCTCAAGAGCGGCATCCTTGTATTGAAGAGAACCTTCACCCCAGCCGGAAATTCCGGCATCGGTATCGATGCGAACGAATAGCCAGTTGGTGCCAGCAGTTTTATGAACCGGCGTAGCCATTCGAAAGACACTAACGTCAGTAATTTTCAAAACTAGGTTTCCTTGTGTTGTTGGAAGTAAGCAGCCGTCTCAGAGACCGACTAGTTGTCGAGCGCAAGGAACTGCAGGCACACCGGTGCAGGAACGTTGATTATTGATCCCGTTGGTGTCAGCGTGCCATCGGCTTCACGTTTGAACGAAACGATCGAGTCGGAATCCTGATTCTCAGCCAGCAAAAACTTGCCATCTGGAGTGATGGCAAAGTTTCGTGGCGTATTGCCTTGCGTTGATTCGTGACCCACGTACGTCATCTTGCCGGTTGATTGATTTATCGAGTGGATGACCAGTGAATCGTGCCCTCGGTTCGAGGCATAGACGTACGCACCGTCCGGAGACGTGTGGATGTCGGCTGTCGTGTTATCGCCATCCCAGCCCTCTGGCAGGGTCGGTACAGTTTCGACCGGCGATAGTTTTCCATCATCTCCAAGATCGTAGAGCGTGATTGTGCAACCGAGTTCGTTCAGCACATAAACCTGTTGGTTTGTCGGGTGGAACGTAAGGTGCCGAGGCCCTTCACCGGCGACTTCATTAACGATCGAAGAAAGCGCTATTGTGGCGTTCTCTACATCAATTGAATACGTAAGAACCTGGTCTTTACCTAAGTCACATACAAATGCGTACCTGTTCGTTTTGTCGATATTCACCGAGTGGGCGTGCGCCTTGTCTTGCCTGCGAGGATTCACTGACGAACCCTCGTGCTGGATGAACGTCGTTCGCGCACCCACTGAGCCATCATCATTGATCGGATGCGACGAAACACTTCCACCTGAGTAGTTGGTGACAATCACCATCGAATCGGTTGCGTCGACCATCAAATGGCACGGACCGGGACCGCCGGTCGACTGTTGGTTGATCTGAGTCAATTCACCCGTCGCCCGATTCACGTTGAACGCTGTAACACCGCCTGAACCGTTGAACGCATTCGCCTCGGATACAGCATAGAGGTGCTCACCAGAAGAATCGAGTGCAACGAAGGAAGGATTCTCCAATCCGGTCGCAACGGATACATGTGTCAATTCGCCAGTCTCACCGTTGAAGCGAAGCGTGTAGAGTCCCTCGCTACCGAGCCGGGTGTAGGTTCCGATAAACGCAAATTGGTCGTTAGACATTTCTTTTCTCCTAAGTGTAGATGCAGGGAACTTAGTCTTTGATAATCAGATCTGGGTCGATTTCGAGGCCGATACCCGGTCCGGTCGGAAGTGGCATAAAGCCATCTGAATCCACTTCAGGTGGGTTTGTAAAGATTGAGAATTTATTCTTGTAGTGACCGACTGGCGGATCGTGAAGAAGTTCCATGAACGGTGCGTGGCGCCACGATGCAACTAGGTGTTGGTGGGCGATAACTCCAATGTTGCCACCGCCGTGATGTGGAACCAGTTCTTTGCCGTAAAGCTCGGCGAGATTCCCGATCTTGCGTAGATTGGTCATACCGTTCATCACCATGCTTTCAGGCTGAAGCAAGCTGTAAACATCTTGCTCACACATCTGAACGAATTCATGTAATCCAGAGTTGTTTTCTCCACCCGCAATTCGCATTTCGACCTTGGCGTTTAGTTCTGCGAGACCTTCGAAATCGTACCGTTTCAGAGGTTCTTCCAACCAGAAGACATCAAGATCCTGCAGCTCAACCGCTGTCTCAAAGGCTCGCTTGAAATCCCAGAACACGCCCGGTTGCCAAGTTCCACTGCTCTGTGCCTGATTCGCATCAACCATGATCGTGAAGTCGCTGCCGACAGCATCACGAACAGCTTCAACAGTCCGGATATCTTCGGCGATGGATTCGTGGTGCAGGCGCAACTTCATCGCCTGCCAGCCCTCGCTCTGTAACGAACTAGCCTGTTCAGCTCGCTCTTCAGGAGACGAGAGAACTACCATACTCGCGTACGGGATGATCTTTTCTTTTCCGCCACCCCAGAGTTTGTAGAGCGGAAGATTGGCAGCTTTGCCGATGATGTCCCACAGGGCCATATCGACACCAGCGATTCCCTGATAATGCAATGCAGGCACGTAGTAGTTCAGTGCGGCGGCGTGATCTTCAACTGCGAAGGCGCTTCGCCCCACCAGATATTCTTTGACTGCGTCAATAAACATTGGATGCATTCCGGGACCAATGCCGGTAATACCAGCATCGGTGTCCACTTCAGTGAACGAACCGCCACCAATATCGAACGGCATCTGACGATCGGGACTCCACGCCGGTTCGATCGAACCAACATGCCCAACCGTGCGCAGGTTTACGATTTTTACATCTGTGACTTTGATGTTGACGCTCAATAAATTCTCCTGTCGGTTTTTCTGAAGCCGGCAAATCATACATATGTCGTTTGTTGTTTTGGCACTGCTTAGCACGTTTTAGTAAGCAGGATCAACGCGTACTCTGCCACCGTCAGTAATCACGTAGGAATGACGTTCCTGAAACTCGGCATTAATACCGACGCCGTAATCAATCCACGTGTCATTACCGCACTTGCTCTATGCATTCATCTGATTCCTTTCTTGTCGTCGACTCCGAACAACGTTCGTTTAGTTGAGCGAAAATCCCGATAGTCGATGGACCGATTCTCCGTGCAGAACCGAAGTTTGTTAAGTAATATCTCGAACCGTTATTGACTCAGACCATCACAGTAAGGAAGATCGAGTGGAACCGGTAATACGCAACGAACAAGGCAGCTCAAATCCCCTGCTCGGACCTGGAGACGGGGTATCGTCGTACGTGATGCTCTATGTGAAGCACGGGCCAGGTGAATCGAGCCCAGACCACATTCATGATTGGGAACACCAGGCTTTCATTACCGAAGGCGCTGGAATCCTCGTCTGTAGCGGCAAGGAGTATCCGGTAAAAACCGGAGATGCAGTGCTTGTACCAGGCGGAGTACGTCACCAGTTCATCAATACCGGTGATGTACCTCTGCACCGAGTAACCGTAAACCCGGTCGAGTCGGTTCAGGGATAACGTTTCGGCAGCGAACTAGGCACGTACGTCGACAAGGTTGATCTCGCCGCTTTCGACGGTGTACACGTGAGTCGCTATCTCATCGACAATCGCCGGGTCATGACTGGCACAGATGATCGTGCCATCGTAGTCACTCAACGCGCCGAGTAATTCTTCGCGGGTAGTAGCGTCGAGGTGGTTGGTCGGCTCGTCTAGAAGAAGCACATTGTTCGGTTGCACAAGGAACTTGGCGAGAGCCACTCGGCTTTTCTCACCACCCGACAACATCCGAACCAGTTTATAAACATCGTCCGACGAGAACAAAAATCTGCCCAGAATTCCTCGCAGGGCCCTGTCGGGTTGATCCTGGGCTGACTCACGAACCGATTCAAGAACGGTCGAATCGGGATTGAGGGATTCGTCCTGATGTTGAGCGTAATAGCCGCGTCGAGATCTTTCCGCCCATTTGACGTTGCCTTCCGATGGCTTAACCTCACCTGCAAGTATCCGAAGCAACGTGCTCTTGCCACCACCGTTGTGCCCAACAAGGGCTATCTTCTGACCGCGCTTAACCTCGAGCGATACGTCGAGGAGAGCCGGTAGATCGTCCCAATCGTGAGAAATGGAATTCGCGTCAAGTACAACTCGCTCAACTCTGCCTGAAGACATGATCTGAAATTTCGTCGATTTCGAATCGGTCATACGTTCAACTCGATCGATGCGGTCCAGTGCCTTGATTCGGCTTTGGACCTGTCGTGCTTTTGTGGCTTTTGAACGGAATCGATCTATGAACTGCTCTTGACGAGCTATTTCACGCTCCTGTCTGTCGGCCTCCACGTCAAGTTGAGCCTGTCGAGCGCTCTTTATACGTTGAAAGTCGGAAAAAGTACCTGGGTACGACTGAAGGTGGCCGTGTTCAACGTCGAGAATTCTAGTTGCTACTTTTTGCAAAAACACTCGATCGTGGGTGACCATCAGGACGGCACCTGGATAACCAGCAAGCTCTTCTGCCAACCATTCCTTCGAGGTCTTATCGAGATGGTTGGTCGGCTCATCCAGTAGCAGATGTTCGTCTCGCCTGATGAGGATTTTGGCTAACGAAATACGCATTCGCCAACCACCGGAGAAATCGCCACAGGACTTGTCGATATCGGCCGTCGAAAAGCCTAGACCGGTCGTGACTCGAGCGATCGATGCATCAACACCATTCCCGCCAAGCACTTTGAATCGATCATGCGCCCTGTCCAACTCGCTCACGAGAGCTTCGGTATCACCGTTTTCGAGAATCAGTGATTCTTCTATCTCAGCGATTCTTGCACGGAGGTCGTTCTCCTCAGGAAGTGCGGTCCACATCTCTTCGCCAAGTGTCCGATGGAGAGCGACATCGGATTCCTGATGAAGGTAAGCCATCTCACCGTTTGAGACATTTACCTGTCCAGCGCTTGAAGGTTCATCGCCAGCGATCATCTTCAGGAGCGTGGTCTTCCCTGCTCCGTTTGAACCAACAATACCGATCTTCTCACCCGAGGAGACCGTAAACGAAACGGTGGAGAGTAGGTCTCTACCTCCAAATGTTTTTTTTAGATTTTCGACGACGATCATGGAAGACGTGTGTTTCGAGAAAGCTAGGGTCTGCGGAATTCGAGATTAAGTTTCTCAAATCAATACAAAGTATTGTTAACAAAATTTGTCTTTAATAGTCACGACTTAACTTGAAGGGTCTGGTTTAGTACCCGACCCTTCTGTTCGTGCCCGTGCAGCAAGTCCGGATTAGTAGCTCGATTGTGCACCCCGTCGTGCCGATTCAGCCCATGCTTCGGCAAGTGATTCAACCGTGACGTCGTCAGACTGTGCAACGCTAATTACAGCGTCTTCCTGATTGGCGAGGGCCTCTGCAGCTGCGGGAAGGCGTTCGGCAGCGTCGATTGGGATCTGGATTACACCATGGAGGTCAGCTGCGATCAGATCGCCGGGTTCAACATAGACTCCGCCTACGTCGACAGGCACGTTGTACGCCACGCCGTGTACATATCCATGAGAAACGAGAATCTCTTTAGCCCAGAACGGGAAGCCCATCTCCTCAGCTTCTTTGAGGTCTCGCACACCACCGTCAGTCACAACACCCACACAATCAAACCCGAGTGCAATATTCCCCTGAATTTCACCCCAGTAGGAACCGACCGTTGCCGGATAATCGAGGTCATGGAACACGATCATCCGTGGTGATGGAATATCCAGAATCGCCTTGTAGTAGTCGGTTCGCTCAAGAGCTCGAGGTGATTTTTGCCGTGCAGAGATCACACCGGTTACGGCGTAGCCTATGTATGTCTCGGTTACAGGAGACACTGACTTGATTTCCGGGCGCATGAAACCTTCAGTACGAGGCATGATGTCCATCAGCTCAAGCGCGTTAGCGATGGTCGGTGTGTCGATCTTCCCGAGCTGGGCAAGCAGCTCTTCAGACAGTGTGCCAGTCGTGGCACCCATAGTCGGCCCCCTTAGAGATTCACTATTTACGAACAACCAGTTTTGTTTCGGGAAGAATAGTAACTCCAAACGATCGACTGATTCCGAAATACTCCGTTGTTTTTGTGCAACAAAGAGGTCAGTCGAATCAAGTGCCTTTGTCGTGCACGTGCGCAGTCCCTAATAGACAGCGACATGCCAGTCGACACGGCGGCGGAGCTTAGCTCGTTCCTGAGACTTTTTACGGTTTCGCTTTATACGTTAGGCGTTCTGCAAAACATGCGTATCCTGACGTTGATTCGTTTTCGCTTTGTCGCGTTCGATTCCGGTCTCAGCGAATCTGACAGTATCGACTGCTTGAAAATACTGCATGCGGGCATGATCAACAGAAATAGGTTTGTAGTGAAGCAATGGCTCCTTTTCTTCGATGCTTCCAGGTTCGATGGTTGTTTTCTATGTGACTATCGTCGCCCCGTCACAGATGATGGTGTAAGTATCGTCACTCCCCGTGCGTATCGTTATTTCGGTATGCCATGTAGGGTATTTCCTTACCGGTGCATGAGTAACCTTGCCTACCGAAACAAAGCCAGTTGGCCAGACCAATTCAACTTCGGTATTTCAGACTTTATTTCGCCCACCCTCGGCACCCACAGTTCATACAAAATGCTCACAGAGGGTTTTGTGATAGTGCGCCTATAGGACTAGAATCTCCACGTCCCGGACATCAATGATTCGAGGCAACGACTGATCCCAAACCGGATTTCGCCGGGAGACACACGGAGAATATTGAATGAACGGAACAGAGTTCATCGCCCAGATCCTCAAACAAGAGGGCGTAAACGAAATGACATGTTTCCCGAGCAATGCACTTATCGAAGCTGCTGCTATGGCAGGGATCCGACCTGTGATGTTACGTCACGAACGTGGCGCGATCATGGCGGCCGACGGCTACAGCCGAATGAACAACGGCAACAAGTTCGGTGTTGTTGCAATGCAGCACGCTGCGGGAGCCGAAAACTCGATGGGTGGGCTCTCACAGGCATTCGGCGACAATGTTCCAATACTTGTGCTCCCTGGCGGCTATCCACTAGAGCAACGGCACGTACGCCCGAACTTCTCCGCGGTTGAGAATTGGAAAGGTGTAACGAAGTCTGTCGAAACCATCGACAGCCCATCGCAGATCAAAGATGTGATGCGACGTGCTTTCCACGCTCTCCGCAATGGCAATGGCGGTCCCGTTGTTGTCGAAATGACTCTCGATGTATGTGCGATGGAAGTCCCAGAAGATGCGCTCGGCTATCAGTCACCGACCGCCAGCAAGTCGGTCCCCTCAAAAACAGATATACAGGATGCCGTAAAGGCACTTCTCGCAGCAGATCGACCAATGATCTGGGCGGGTGCTGGCGTACTTATGGCTCAGGCATCACCCGAATTGTCTGAGTTCGCCGAACTTACTGGTATTCCTGTATTTACCACGATGGAAGGTAAGTCGGCGTACGACGAACGACTTCCTCTTTCTCTAGGTGCAGGTAGTGGAGCGACAACTGGTCCTGCCTTCGAGTGGATCAATGAAAGCGACGTTGTTATTGGTGTTGGTACGAGCCTTTCCCTGAACAGCTACACACGCAAGGTTCCAGCAGGCAAAAAGTCGGTTATTCACAACACGATAAGCACCGAGGACATCAACAAAGGCACTCCGTCAGATATTGGTCTGGTTGGGGACGCAAAACTGACGCTTGCAGCGCTTATTGACGAAGTGAAAGCGCAGATTGGCGAAGGTGGTCGTGACACCGGCGTTGCGTCGCACATCGCAGCTGTCAAAGAGAAGTGGATGGCTGAGTGGTCACCAATTCTCAACTCTGACGATGCTCCGCTCAACCCCTACCGTGTGATCAACGAAATCAACAAGAATGTCGATCATGAAAATAGCGTAGTCACACACGACGCTGGTGGTCCTCGTGATTGCATGGTGCCGTTCTATACGGCTACAACTCCCAACAGCTACATTGGCTGGGGTAAAACGACCCATCTCGGATTCGGTATCCCATTGATGATCGGTGCGAAGCTCGCCGATCCAGGTAAGTTCTGCCTCAACTACATGGGTGATGGTGCCTGGGGCATGTCGGGCACCGATACTGCTGCTGCTGCTAAGACAGGTTTGCCGATAACGACGGTTCTCCTCAATAACGGTGGAATGGCAACGTACCCGGGCGGATTCCCAACAGCACGTGAACAGTACGATGTTTCTTCGATGGAAGGTGATTACGCCAAGATCACTGAGGGTATGGGCGGGGTCGGGATTCCAGTCTCCCAACCAGAAGAACTAGCACCAGCGATCCAGAAAGCCCGCCAGTTGAACGATGAAGGCAAGACCGTGTTGATCGATGTGAAATCGAATTACGAATCACGTAAATCGTTCTTCGGCAGGTAGGCTTTTCTCGTAGGTTCGACCTGGTCTCATAGACGGTTTCGCAATCACGATAAGCCGTCTGAGTGGATTTACTCAGACGGCTTTTTCTATCAAATCTGGTTGGTTGAAACTGAAAACGCTGCCCAAAGTTTGCCGATGGTGCGGTGCCGTTGATTTCACCGAGTTCGCTCAAGATCGATTTGAACCGATGATGCAGGCCTTCTCTCATGCTCGATAGGTACACCGCCCGAGAGCGTTTTCGTGTAGAACTTTAGAAGGATTATTACTCCTAGCGTGTAGCGATCTCCTGTCATCCTGAACTTAATTCAGGATCACGTTAGGTGGCAGGAATTTGACGATGAATTCTTCGTCGTTAGCTGGCTGAGTTGGAAAATCTCACCACATCCCAATCTACTCTTCGGGGCGAAGGCGATGTTGAGGCCACACATCTGCTTGTTCCTTCGGTAGGCTGTGTCGAATCACCCAATGTAGATCTAGGAGTCGGAGTTTGACCTCGATTAAATCAGAAGAGAACATCTCAGCAGAGATGAGAGACGGAACCGTCCTAAAAGCCGACATCTATCGACCAGATGACGGCGGTCGCCATCCCGCATTGATACTTCGAACTCCGTACTGGAAATTGAATCCTCGGTATATAAAGACCGCGCGCATTCTTGCTGAACGCGGGTACACGGTGATCTGTCAGGACATGAGAGGCCGCTACGACTCCGGCGGGGAGTTCCTGTGGCAGTTCATGGACAACTCACTCTCCGGCGACGCTGAGGACGGCTACGACACGGTTGAATGGGCTGCCAATCTCAAATACTCCGATGGGCAGATCGGAACGTGGGGTCACTCGTACGATGGCTGGACCTCGTGGCGTTTGGCCGAACTGCAACCACCGTCGTTGAAGGCGATCCATGCCAGCGGCATGGGTACCGATTCACTCGATATGAACTTCGGCATCTTCGAAACGGGTCGAAGGCTTGAATGGACCTACATGATGGCGGCAGATATGCGTCGTCGCGCTGGCACCAAGCACGGGCCACATTCACCTGTAGACGCTGTGAATCAGTGGCGAGCAATCGAGCGTGGCAAATGGATCTGGTATCTCCCTCTAGAAGATATTCCCGATGGTCCGTTCTCTACGCTTACGCCTCAACTCAAAGCGTTCTATCGCGAACAGAACGTGGAAATGTGGCACTTCAACAAGGTGCACCCGAAGGTAAACATTCCCGCAGCTATGTTCACCGGATGGTGGGATCGAGTGATCGGCACGGTCAAGCAATACGCAGGCCTCGAATCGAATGGCCCTGAGCACCTAAGAGGTCAGCACCGACTTGTCGTCGGCCCCTGGTCGCACATGATGACAACGCTCAATCGTGATCTTGGGCCGATTGACTATGGGCCGCAGGCCGAAGAAACGTGGGAGAACCTGATCCTCCGCTGGTACGACTACCAGTTCAAGGGTATCGACGATGGAATTGGAACCGAACCGGGCGTAAAACTCTTCATCCTCGGTGCAAATAAATGGACATTTGAAAACGAATGGCCGATCAAACGCGCCAAGTCTATTCCGCTCTATCTTCACAGCGACGGCACTGCAAACACTCCATTTGGGAACGGTTCACTGTCACACGATGCGCCGGCAGGTGAAAACCCAGATTCGTACTCGTATGACCCGCGCGATCCAGTGATGAGTGTGATGGACATTGATGCGCAACCAATGCCGAGAGATCAAAGAGTTCTCGACGGACGTCAGGACGTTCTTGTCTACCAGACTGCGCCATTCGAATCTCCGACGCGATTTATCGGTCCTAGCGAGCTAGAACTCTGGGCGGCTTCAGACGCCCTCGACACCGACTGGACGGCCAAACTCGTAATCGTTAAAGAGAGCGGTCTTGCAATCAATCTCACGTACGGAATCATGCGAGCACGCTTCCGCACGGGCTTTGACCAGGAAGTGCTACTCAATCCTCACGTACCAAACAAGTACACGATCAAACTGAACCCGATTGGAATAGAGATTCAACCCGGTCAACGACTCCGTCTTGACGTTTCGAGTTCTGACTTTCCAAACTTCGACAGAAACCACAACACGGGCAAGGATTTTTGGACCGATACCGAACTTATGGTCGCGAAACAGACTGTATTCCATAATTCGGAAATGCCATCACGACTGCTGCTACCGCTGGTAGCAGATCATCAGGATTAAGAATCGATAAGCTAGGTGCTAGTGGCAGGAATACCAGTAATGTTATCTGCGTTGTCAGCAATATCGTCGAATGACGTGTAGTTGGTCTGCCAGAGCTGGGAATAGAGTCCGGTCGATTCAACCAGCTGATCGTGAGTGCCCGTTTCGACGATCTCACCGTCGCGGACCACGATGATCTGATCCGAATTTCTGATCGTCGAAAGACGATGGGCGATCACAAGCGCTGTGCGCCCAGCGAGCAATTTCTTCAGGGCGTCTTGAATAATTCGCTCGGTGTAACTGTCAATATTTGCTGTCGCTTCATCGAGAACCAGTATTTTCGGATCGGCAACCAGTGCGCGAGCAAAACTGAGTAGTTGCCGCTGCCCAACCGATAGGTTTGATCCACGCTGCTCGAGCGTGGTATCGTACCCGTTTTCCAACTGCATAACGAAGTCGTGGGCACCGATAATTTTACAGGCGGCAACAACGTCTTCGCGGGTGGCGTTGTGCGTGTTGTAGCTGACGTTTTCAAGTACGGATTTCGAGAAAAGAAAAGGTTCTTGAAGAACCATGCCCATGACGCCACCTATCGACGTTTGAGTGACATCTCGAATGTCCTGTTCGTCGATGGTTATCGAGCCGTCTTGAACATCATAAAAACGATGCGCCAGGGCGGTTATCGAAGTCTTACCTGAACCTGTCGGACCAACAAGAGCAATCGTTTGACCTGGTTCGGCAATAAAGCTGATATTCCGGAGGATGGGGCGTTCCGGATCGTAGCCAAAAGTGACGTTTTTGAACTCGATCCGTCCTTCAACTTCGCCAATTGGCTCGGCACCAGGCTTGTCAGCAATTTCCAGAGGAATATCGAGAAGTTCGAATATTCGATGACCTGAAGCGACAGCACGTTGCAGCAGCGCATAGTGCATCGTCAGGGTTCGGATCGGTTCGAAGAATCGCTGCACATAGAGAAGGAAAGCAACCATGGTTCCAATTTCAATCGATTCGCTCAGTACCCGGCCGCCACCAACGATCAACACGATGGCGAGAGCCGTTCCTGTCATCAACTCGACGGTAGGCATCAGAACGCCACCGAGTCTCGATGCTCTTACTGCCGACCAGAAGAAAGTACGAACCTTTCCGGTCATGATTCCGGTGTTCTCTTTCTGCCGGTTCAGAGCTTGCACTACTCTGATCCCACTCACGTTCTGATCAAGATAGACACCGACAACAGATGAATTGCGACGCATACGCAGGAACGCTCGCCGGGCAAACGGCTGCCAGACGATTCGTATTAAGAATAAAGCTGGGACGATTGCGAGTGTAACGATCGCCAATTGAAAGTCGAGAACTAAAAGGATCACGATGATTCCGACCAGTGTCAGAATGTCACCGATAATTTCAATCGACGACTCCAGCATTTCTTGTAGTGCGCCGACATCACCGAACATTCGGGCCATTAGAGCACCGATCGGCGTCTTATCAGAAAACGACAGAGCTAGCCGTTGCAATTGGAGGAACATGTCCGCACGAATGTCGTACAACACCGTCAGTGCCACGCGGGTAATGAGCACGTTCTGAAGAAAGTGCGTAACCCAGTAAAAACCGGCAACACCGATTATCGAAACAGCGATGAGAGTAAGAAGATCAAAATCACCTTTGCCAATTGCGCTATCGATACCGAACTTCACTAGAAGGGGTAAAGAAAGGTTAGCGAGGGTGAATCCGATCACTGCAAGAGTCGCCACCAACATCGCCTTTTTATATGGAGTGGCGTAGTAGTAGAAACGCTTGAACACGGTGCTGTCGAGCTGTGCAAACATCTCCTCGTCTGACTCATGCAGCTTCGAATGTTTTTCTTCAGAGTTCGCTGGCCGTTGCCGTTTGGGTTTCTGCACCGGAGGGGCGTTGTTGGAAGTAGTAGCCATAATCTACTCGTCCACCTCCACACCGCGGCCTCTTTGCAGATCCCAAAGGTGCTTGTAATGGCCTCCAAATCCCAGCAACTCATCGTGAGTGCCGCGCTCAACAACTTTCCCAACATCCAGAACGATTATTTCGTCGGCATGTTGGAGGGATCCCAGCCTATGAGCAATGATGATCGTCGTCTGGCCGGTCGTTAGTTCCTTCAGTGACTGCCGAATTCGGGCATCTGTCCCAGCGTCGACTGAAGACGTAGAATCGTCGAGCACCAGAATTGGTGAGTCCGTCAGGAGTGTTCGAGCAATAGCTACTCGCTGTCGTTGACCGCCGGAGAGTCCGACACCTCGCTCACCAAGCTCGGTATCGTAGCCTTCAGGCAGACCATCGATAAACTCATGAATCTGGGCAATTTTCGCCGCTGCGATCACTTTCTCATCAGAGGCTCCGATATCGCCGTAACGGATATTGTCTCGAATCGTACCGTCAAACAAAAACGGATCCTGCTCAACCAGTCCAATTGCCTGTCGAACCGAGAGAACAGTCGTCGCTCGTAGGTCTGTTCCGTCAATCGATACCGTGCCTGAAGTCGGATCGTAAAAACGCGGTATGAGATTGGTGATCGAGCTTTTCCCGCTTCCAGGTGCACCAACGATACCGATTGTGTGATCTTTTCTCGCTTCGAAACTAATCCCGCTCAACGCTGGAGCATCACCGTAGCTAAACGAAACATTGTCGAATCGAAGCACTCCATCTGTTACATCAAGTGGTGTAGCAAATGGCTCGTCCGCAATCTCTGAAGGGATATCGAGGACTTCGAGTACCCGACCACCTGCGGATGAAGCTCGCGCCGTCGAATTGACAATCATGATGAGCATTCGAACCGGGAAGCGCAGTAACGCTAGGTAGAAGAAAAACTGAGTCAGTTCTCCCTCTGTCAGATCGCCGTTGATGACTTTGCCGCCACCAACCCACAATACGACCGCCCAGGCAACAAGGAACGCAAAGGAAATCGTACCGCCACCCCACGCATGCGTGCGTGCTGCGTTCATACGAAGGTCGACGACTTCTCGTGCTGTTACATCGAACTTGGCTTCTTCGTATTTTTGAGCCGAAAACGCCCGAACTACCCGAACACCTGCCAGATTTTCCTGCATCGTCGTGGTCAGTTCACCCAGAGTGTCCTGAATTTTGCGCCAGGTGGTACGCAACTGGAGGCGGAGGCGGGCACTGCGATACGCCATGAACGGTACGAAACTCAGACTGAGAAGAGCAAGTTGCCAGTCGATTTGCGCCATGAATATTCCCGCGGCTACGAGAACTACAGCAACCCGAACGATCTGCACCAATCCGGATTGGACAAAAATCCGGACACCTTCGATGTCGGAGAGACCACGCGACATCAGTTGCCCAGTGTGAACACGGTCGTGGAAGCTGAAACTCAGCAGCTGGAGCTTATCGAAATACAGCATTCGTAGCTGGTTCGAAACTCGTTGGCTCAGCGTTTCACCCATGAACATCTGAGCAAATCCTGTAGTCCCGCGCAACGCAGAAACTAGAATCACAAGAAGTGCGGTGTTAAGGAGTAGTGACTCGATCTCACCTCGGGTCGCCGTATCACCCTTGATCAGGAGAAGTGCTTCATCGACACCTTTACCCAGCAATCTTGGAATAAAGAGAGAGATCACAGCTGTTGTAGCGGCAAATATCGTTGAGATCAGGAAGTGCCAGCGATAAGCGAGCGTGAGTTTCGTTAGTCGCCAGAGAACGTCTGAGCCAGTTAGGCCGGAATCTGTGATCCTAGCGCGAACGCTGCGGCGTTGACGTTCAGTCTGAATTTGGCTGGGATTTGTTGATGATGAACTCGTCGGGACGACCTCGCGTCAAATAAGAAGTTCCTAGCGCCTTCTTGGTTTGAATAACTGATGAACGGGGCGAGTATACGCCCCAAAGTCGGCGGGGGAACAAGCCGATCAGAATTTCCGAGATTCGTGGGGAAATATGGTTCAGACGACGTTACGGAGAACTTTGACCACGCTAGGAATTTCTAACCCTATGCGAGTACCTAGATCCGGTTCGCTGTCGATTGAAATTGTTCCATCGTTCATCGCCTAGAATCGATGTTTTCATTGAATGACCTGCGTATGGCACTTTCCTAATAGACGTTTTCGCAAGGCATCACCACCCGTTGAACGCGAACAGAAACTGTGACGCAAAACCTGGCTACACGATTGTGTAATCCGAGCTCTTCGATTCAAAGTATCTAATGCCATTCAGGCAGAAATGGTCGATGCTCATGGCATGTACTGGTCAATACCCTCTGTAACAGGTGCGGGACCAGCCGGGAATACCGCGGTTTTTGCTCTGTCAGCACCAATCACAAGAATGTAGCAATCGTCAGCATCGTTCATGATCGGTACCGTGATTTCTAGAAGCTGTTCTTCAGACATGTTTTCAAGCCACTTCCAGTGGTCGTGAACTCTCGCTTCACCTTCGAGCGGCATGTATTGCATCAATTTACCGACGCTGGCACGGGCGTGAGTGTGAATGTACTCCCTCGCTGCCTGTTTGCTAAAACCCTGTGTGCCCACCGGGCGCGCCACATCAGGAGGCATGAGTATCAATCGCTGTTGACCTCCTCTTGGGCTCTGCAAGCTCATTGTTCCAAACGTAGATCCGTAAGCGAGGTTCTTCAAAAGACCTTCCGCTGTGTGGTTACCCTGATCCTGAACATCGAGCTCACCATCGGTGACAAATATCGAAACAGTGCTCTCGCTGGCATTGAAACCTCGGTCGACGTGGAATCCATCCCATGGGCTAGCATCTTCGTTTTCGGCGATGCACTGGATGAACTTTCGGGAAGTTCCAATCGTGTCCATGTCCATCTTGTTGAGATACCAGTGGCCAATATTCCTGAAACAGAGCGCAAAAGCTCGACCAATCAGTGTATTAATCAAATTGTCTCGACCAGGACCGAGTGCAGAACCAGAATTCAGACCAAGTTGTTTCGTCACCGGTCCGTTCACGACGAGTAGTGGTGCCTGCGGGCTTGTCGACATCAGCAGCGATTTACCGCCCTCTCCACCTAACTGAGAAAGAGCTTTAACGGCGGCAATTACGACAGGTAAATGTTCAGGTTTGGCACCCGCCATGACCGAGTTGATTGCAATCTTCTCGACTGTCGCAACTCCGAATCCCGGAGGCATGTCACAAACGACATGATCCGGTGGTAGGTTCGTACCCGTTAGCATTTCAACAACGGCTTCAACCGTAGCTGGTTGCAGGAATAGTCCGTCGCCAAGGTCTTCATTGATGAATTCCTGATTCATCTTCAGGATCGAGTCGTAGCGGTCCTCACCCTCATACCGACGCGTGTCGGTAGCGGCAGCCTGTTCACGGGCTTCGATTGACGAAGTGAGTGAACCAATCAGATCGTCAATTACATCCTCAGTTTGAGTGCGGCACGTCTCAGGATCGAGGTTTCTGTAGATGTGGGGAACCACAACCCACTGGAGGTCGGGCATCCCAAACGCTCGAGAACTTGCGACGGCGTCGCTGTCGAATCTGCCGGAAACGATGGCAACACCGGGCTTTCCCATCTTCTCGACCATAATCATGTCGTGGATCATCCACGACGCACAGGTCCCTCAGTCGGCTGTGGCGCCGATTATGACGTCACACTCCTCTCCCGCCTGTTGGACAATCGGTGGCGGAGTCGGATAGTTGCCGCCGGTGTAGAAATTTACGCTCACACTTTCGAACCGTTCTTGAAGCATTTCTCCGGCACGTTTCAGAGCGATGTCTCCACCATGTGTGCCACTCCAAATCAGCCCAACTGTCTTGTTGTCGAGCGAGTCAGGTCGATTGCTGGCGTTGATGGCGTTCAAAACACCACGCTGGATGGCAACCGGATTATTGACTTCAAGCAGATGCATTTCGTTGCGTCCTCCGCACTTGGGCTCCCCGATAAGGAACGGCGATTTCTGTGTGGCGGCAGCATAGCACCGTTAGCACAAGTTGAGCAGCAGGAATAAACTCGCACATCATTTCTGGTCTGATCGGATCTGATCTGGTTAGAATCCAACTGTGAAATTGGAGTGAGTTATGAAATTTCTCGGCGTCGATCACATCGACATCATCGTCAGCGATCTCGCAAAATCCATCGATTACTACCGGAAATTCGGTATGCACCCGGAAGGCACGGTCGACAATGGAGATACGGTGTTCTTGTGGAACGGTGACAGCGACCAACCTGTGAGAATCGAGCTCCACAAACAGCAAGATGGGCAAACGCTCGGCATTGATCATTTGTCGTTTCTTGTCGACGATCCGATTGATGCCCAGAAAGAAATCGAATTTCTAGGCGGTGTTGAATTCCTGTTCGACCCGTTCGAGAACCAGCAGTCGGGTCGTACTATCTCGAACAGCTACGATCCCGACGGAGTACAGATCCAAATGGCGCGCCAAACCGGGTCTGGCACGTATAAGAATTGGGAATAGAACGCGTGGCAACATCACCTGATTCAAACACGGTTCGCACATTCGGGAGCGCTGCAAAGCAAGTCATCACACCTCCTCTCGGGTACCCGATGGGCAACTGGGGACTTCGCCAGGGAGTCGCAAGAGGGATTCATCGCGATATTCATGTACGCGCAGTTGTCTTTGAACGTGATGGCTTCCCGTTGGCAGTTATTTCTCTTGAAATTGCTGGACTGACTTCCGAAACGGTTCAGGCGATCAAGGCGAGAATTTTTCAGGTCACAGGTATTCCCGTTGCCAACATTCTTCTCAATTTCACGCACAATCACACTTCGCCCGACACAATCGTCTCACTTCCTAAAGAGTGGATTACCTGGACCACATGGCTGGCCGATCAGGTAGCTGGCTGCGTATTCGGCGCCCAGAACAGAGCCGTTCCGGTCCAGGTGGGAGCAGATCTTGGTTCGTTCGATGGCTGGACAGTCAACCGGCAGTACCCAGACAAAGCCATCGATACCGAAGTTGGTGTGATGTGCATCGATGACGATCACGGAGTGCCGATTGCCCGACTCGTGAACTTCGCTTGCCACGGAGTTGCCGATGGGGGCCAACATCTCAAATGGTCGGGGGATTTTGCGGGGGAGATGTCGGCGGAAATCGAAGATCAGGCGCCTGGTGTGGTGGCCCTCTACGTTCAGGGAGCGGCAGGCGATATTCACCCTTTCGATTGGTGGTTTGGCAACACCGCTTCCGAACACCTTCATTCCTATGAAGACACTGCTTTGCTGGGTAAATCGCTCGCAAGTGCGACCAGAGATATTTCCAGCGGGATTACACGTACGAAAGACGTTCCCCTAAAAGTTCTTGCCGAACCGGTCGCACTTCCGCGCCATCAGGTCAACTGGTCGCTTGAGGCAGCCCTCGAAAACAGCGCCGTGCTTCTAAACACACTGGGCACCTACGCCGGCGAAACGTGGTTGCCGGGCACAACAACAGCAAATGCAGCCGAGCGACACCCCGAGCTTTACGGTTGGGGTAACAACGAAGTGAACTTAGCGAAAAACCAGCACCTGCCAGCGGTAGCCGTCGAAGTACGGGGATTCAGAATCGGCACAACCCTGATCTCTGCCCACGCGGGCGAGTTGTTCAACGAACTCGGCACCTCTATCAAGGATGCATTCCCGGAGAATAGACCCTGGATTGCAAGCTACTGCGACGAGTACATCGGTTACATTTCATCACGACAACCGCACGAGGAAATCAAGGACATCCCCGTTACCGAAATTGTCGACATGAAAAAGTATCGGCGCTACTACGGAACCACAACCAGCCCGTACGGACCTGAAGCTGGTGAGGTACTCGTAGAGCAAGCAATCGAAGTCCTGAAATCTCTCTAGCCAGAACACGCTGACAAATAACATGAAAGCACTCCTACTCGCTGATTTCGGCACCCCGTACTACCCTGCTCTGCGAAACGAGCATCCGGGTATCGATCTCGTCGAAACGTTCACCAACGAAGCGATCCTCGATGAGATCGGTTCAGCCGAACTCGCGTTCGGGTACCTGACCGGTGAGCAGTTCGCCGGGGCGGGGAGCTTGAAGTGGATCCAAACGACCGATGCTGGAATGGAGGGCCTATTCGATGCGGTGCCTGACATCGTCGACACCGATGTAGTGGTAACCAACGCCCGGGGAGCCGGTGCACCAATGATCGGCGAACACGGCGTTGCGCTGATGTTGGCACTCGCACGGCAGCTACCTCGCTTTGCGTTCGATAAGGCCGAACATCGCTGGGATCAAGACGGCGCACTAGAGGTCGTTGAGTATCTTGGAAACAAAACGTGCGGCATTATCGGTTTCGGAAAATCGGGTCGCGAGATCGGCTGGCGAGCCAAAGCTCTTGGCATGAACATATTAGCGGTCGATGAACAGCCAGTGGATGGCGATCCAACGGTAGAAGATGTTTGGGGACTTTCGATGCTCAATGATCTGCTCGAGCAGTCTGACTACGTGGTTGTAACTGCGCCGTACACACCGCGCAACGAGAACATGATCGGTGCAGACGAACTCGCCTTGATGAAAACGTCAGCACGGATCGTTGTCACATCGCGGGGTCGACTCGTCGAGCACGACGCTCTTGTCGCCGCGCTTACATCTGGACGAATCGCCGGGGCGGGATTGGACACCGCTGTCGAAGAACCGCTACCCGCTGACAACGAGTTGTGGGATCTGGCGAACGTAATAATCACGCCGCACATCGCCGGGAACTCTGAACAAGAACATCTGGACAAGAGGACCGTAGATATCTTCGCCGAGAATCTCCGCCGGTATGTGGAGGGACAGCCATTGATCAATATCGTCGATAAGCAGTTGCAGTATTAGAGACTGCGCCTCCTGCCGAACACCACGTTTCCCGAGTGTAGTCCTCGGATCCAAGGGATCTGTGGGCGGGTCGCGCATCACCTCCGAGTTGAACAGATAGCAACTTGGCTCAACGTCATTGGGAATCAGCTAAATTCAACCCTGAAAGTGATCTCGTGTGTAGATCGTAGGAGGATCGAATGGCTCCCCGAGTAGTAATGCTGTGTACTGGAACTCCAGCACCCGATATGGCGCATTGGGGCTCATCGTTCCTGGTCGGTATAGGTGATGAGTGGTTGATGTTCGATTGTGGTCATGGAGCCAACTATAAGCTCCATAAGGCCGGATTCCAGTCGACTCAAATCGACCGAATGTTCTTCACGCACCACCATTCCGACCACGATGCCGACTATCCCTCGTTTCTACTCACCCGCTTCGATATGTCGATTGGCAAGGAAAGCGAACTGCAAGTCTACGGTCCGAAGCTGACCGAACAGTTGACCGAGCGTCTATTAGGTGAACCGAACGGAGCCTACTGGCACGACATTGTCGCCCGCACGAAGCACCCGTTGAGCGTGGCAGCTTATGTTGAACGAGGTGGTATTCCGCCACGAAAGCCGCCAAAAATCCGTGCCCGCGACATCAAACCGGGCACAGTGGCCACCGGTAAGAACTGGGAGATCACGGCCGCCCCTGTCGATCATGTGCAGCCGTATCTCGATTCACTGGCGTACAGGATCGACTCTGATGAAGGCTCGATTGTCTTCTCGGGAGACACGAGCCCCTGTAAGTCACTCACCGATCTGGCGACCGGAGCCGATCTGCTTGTGATGGAGTGCATCAAGGTCGACGAAGACATGATTCCCGGTTCTCCAAGCTACGAAACCGAAACAGGCACCTTTGGAGCGGCTCAGACCGCAGTCGATGCGGGTGTAAAGCGATTGGCTCTTGTTCACCAACAAGGAAAGATGGAAGAGCCGGTTCGCAAATCGCAGGCTTTGTTCGAAGTGAAAAGTGTCTACGACGGACCAGTGATCTGGGGCGAAGAACTGCTTGAGGTGCCCTGGGAATAGTGAGTAGATCGGATCAGGTTCGGATTAGTCGCTCGTAATACAAGGAACCAATAACCCATGAGCCAATTAGAAGCGGCCATCGATCCGACAGGCTCGAAACGCCCTAACATCGTGCTGATCATGGCAGATGACCTGGGTTGGGCCGATATCGGAAGTTTCGGTTCTGAAATTCGCACACCGAATCTCGACAAACTCGCCGGACAGGGCGTTCGATTCACCCAGATGTACAACTCTGCACGTTGCTGTCCGTCCCGCGCTGCCCTTCTCACAGGATTGAATCCTCAACAGGCGGGGATCGGCCACATGATTAATGACCTCGGTGTGCCGGCTTATCAGGGTTACCTCAATGACAACTGCGTAACGATCGCCGAAGTCCTCAAATCCACGGGTTATCGAACACTGATGGCTGGTAAATGGCACGTTGGTGGTGAGCAGGGAAACCTTCCGGAAGGATGGCATCCAGACATGCCGGGCTATCCCTCACCAAAAGGTCGGGGATTCGACCGTTTCTACGGCATCCTCTCAGGCGGTGGAAGCTACTACAACCCGAACATGCTCATGGACGACCTAACCCGCATCAGCATCGATACCACCGACTATCACTTCACCGATGCGATCGCCGCGAAGGCGACTCAATTTGTCGATGATGCGGTTCATCGTGACGAACCGTTCTTCCTCTACATGGCCTTCACTGCTCCACACTGGCCGTTGCACGCCTGGCCAGAAGACATTGAAAAGTACCGCGGCAAGTACATGAAGGGGTGGGATGAGACCCGCCTGAATCGACACGAAACGCAACGAGGACTTGGAGTAGTCGATCCTAGTTGGACGCTGTCTCCACGCGACGCTGGCGTGTTGCCGTGGGACGAATCACCAGATCAGGAATGGCGCGATGTCCAGATGGCGGTGTATGCCGCTCAGGTCGAGCAGGTCGATCGTGGAATTGGTCAACTCATGACCAAGATCGAGGAGTCGGGTGAAGCCGACAATACAGTCGTTGTATTCCTTGCCGACAACGGCGGCTGCGCCGAATTCCTCGCTGAAGACTCGCCTGCTCCCGATCCATCTCGTTACAACTACCCAACAGTAGATGGTCGCGTGGTGCGCACCGGCAATTCACCGTCGATCGAACCGGGTCCGCCTGATACCTTCGCCAGTGTAGATATCGCCTGGGCAAACGTAAACAACACCCCGTTCCGACTGTTCAAGCACTTCACACATGAAGGCGGGATATCAACTCCGTTCATCATTAGCTGGCCCGACAGCGTGGCTGACAAGGGATCGATATTCAACAATCCTTCCCACATCATCGACATCAACGCTACTCTGCTCGATATTGCCGGAGCGGAATATCCGAAAACCTTCAAAGGCCACGACATCAAACCTGCCGAAGGCGAGTCGTTCGCCGGTGTTCTGGCAGGTCAGGAGTGGGAGCGGGATCGACCGATCGCCTGGGAACACGAAGGTAATCGTGCCGCCCGAATTGGCGACTGGAAGTTGGTCAGTGAAATCGGCGATCCAGCGGATCCCGATTCAATGGCAGTTTGGGAGTTGTACAACATCAGAGACGACCGAACCGAACTCGACGATTTGATCGACGGAGAAAAAGAGCGTGCCAATGCCATGATTCGTTACTACAACGAATGGTCGGAACGATGTGAGGTTGAAGATTGGGAAAATCCAGGATTCACCCTGCGGCCCAACTTAAAAACTATTACGCGCCACAATCACGGTGGCGGTCCGGTAATTGCCGCCCGGTTGGGGCCCCGGCGAGACCTACCAACCCCCTGAGAATCGATCAGGCAGAATTTCCGCACTCCTGAACCTTATCGCTGTACACTCCAGCTCTGCATCGAAGATCACACTCCATGGAGTTAGTAAACGAGTGTCTGGTATACCGACGCACTACAAAACGATCTATGAGCTCGCACCGCTAATCGAATCGGGTGATATCTCCCCGGTCGAATTGACCCAATCTCAACTCGCTCGAATTGAGTTGCTCGACGGCAAGTTGAAGTCGTATGCAACCGTCACCGCTGATCTGGCACTTGAACAAGCCAGAACTGCCGAGCGCGAAATCGGCGAAGGACGTTACCGCGGAAAACTACATGGTATTCCGATCGCAGTGAAAGACCTGTGCAATACCGCTGGAATCAAGACGATGGGTGGATCGGCGGTATTCGCAAACAACGTCCCCGACCACGATGCAACTGTAGTCGCGAACTTACGAACGGCAGGTAGCGTCTTGCTCGGCAAGCTCAACATGACTGAGGGAGCGATGGGTGGCTACAACCCAAAGCTCGATATTCCCGAGAATCCATGGAGGGCGTCGCACTGGGCCGGCGCTTCTTCAAGTGGGTCAGGCTCAGCCACAGCAGCCGGACTGGCATATGGAACACTCGGAAGCGATACAGGCGGATCGATTCGTCACCCGGCAGCCGTGTGTGGAACGGTCGGTCTCAAACCAACCTGGGGAAGAGTCAGCCGATTCGGTGTGATGGATCTGGCCGAGTCACTCGACCACGTCGGTCCACTAACTCGATCAGCAGCAGATGCCGGAATAATTCTTCAAGCCATCGCAGGTCACGACCCTATCGATCCAACATCGTTACCCCATTCGGTTCCCAACATGCTTTCGGAGATTGGTAAGGGAGTCGAAGGACTGAAAATCGGCTGGGATGAGGACTACGCCATTTCAGGAATGGAACCGTCATTTGCAGCAGCTGTCGAATCGGGTGTGAAGGTGATGGAGGGACTAGGTGCCGAGATCGTTCCGGTAAAAATGCCGGAAATCATGCGTGATGCGATGGACGCCTGGCCTGTGATCTGTTCCAGTGAAGCCGCAATGGCACACTCGGAAACCTTTCCATCTCACGCTGCTGAATATGGTCCATTTTTCCGAGAATGGCTTGAGATGGGTCGTTCCCATTCGGCAACCGACTACGCACGTGCTCACAGTTTGCGAATTACCCTGAACGGTGAGCTTAGAAAGACGATGCGCAACATCGACGTACTCGCATGCCCTTCGACCGCGAAAGCATCGTATCCGGTCACCCCTGAAGCTCTTTACGGTCCCATATCGCCAAGTCGGAATCCCTGGGACAGTCGTTTTACCGTGCCGTACGATTTTTCGGGTTTGCCGACAATCACCCTGCCCTGCGGACTTGATAACAACGGCATGCCCGTTTCGTTGCAGTTTGCCGGTCACCACCTGTCGGAACCACTGCTGGTCGGTATCGGCGATACGTTTGAACGTGCGACCGATTTTCACAAATTACACCCACCGGTTTAGGAATCGTTATGAACAACCGTTTTGAAGGAAAAGTTGCCCTCGTCGTCGGTGGAGCGAATGCTGACGAAAGTCGGCTTCTGGGTTTCGCCGGACTGTCGTCCCTCAAGATCGCACGAGACGGAGGCAAGGTTGTAATCGGCGACATAGACGACGAAGCTGGCGAGAGGTCAGTCGCCAAAATGAAGGAGGCCGGGCTGACGGCAGATTACGTGCACCTAGACGTGACCTCAGAGACTGATTGGCTAGCGGCAGTCGATACCACAGTGGCTTTTCATGGCAGGCTCGACATCATGATTATGGCCGCAGGTATTCCTGATCGTGGAGCGACCATCGAATCCACAGAGGTTGATGAATGGCGTCGTGTGATGGATGTCACCAACATGGGAATGTTCCTCGGTACTCGTGCGGTCGTTGGACCGATGCGGAAAAGTGGCGGTGGATCAGTAGTTTTGATCTCATCGATGATGGCAAAAGTGGTTCGTGACCAGGCAAATGCCTACGCCACCTCCCGAGCCGGAATGACCCACTTCGCTCGATCGGCGGCAGTGCAATACGGTGCCGACAACATCAGGGTCAACACCGTCCTGCCCGGCTGGACACTCACCCCATTTACATCGTCCATGTTCAACGATGAATGGTCGGAGCGATTGTCACAAAGAGTGCCCCTCGGCCGTGTTGCTGATGCCTCTGACATCGCTGGCCCTATCTTGTTTCTGGCGTCGGACGAGGCGAAATACGTGACAGGCACCGAGCTACTCGCTGATGGCGGCGTAGTCGGCTGGATTGGATCTCTGGATTAGCCGGATTGCTCGATCTCAATCATGGTCTACCTGACTGATTCCGATCGGTTCAGGCTTCCAAATGTTCTACCGAACGGGTATACAAACACCAATGAACCGAATACTTGGATTGATTAACCCCTTATTGCTCGTGGTAGCTCTCGGAAATTCCTTGAGTGGACTGGCACAAGCACTGAAGACCGAACGAGCATTTCAGCAGGAACTCGTCGTACTGGTCGTCGGAGTGGTCGCGGCGTTTATGCTCACCGAGGTGAATCTCGAACGAGCCATGCTGATCGTTTCGATACTGATAATTCTGATCGTTGAACTCCTGAATTCAGCAATTGAAACGGCCGTTGACCGTATCGGTCCCGAGCAGCAACCGCTCTCAAAACGGGCGAAAGATCTGGGTTCAGCAGCAGTGCTGATTTCAGTGATTACCGCGATTGTGGTTTGGATCATTGTTCTAGTCTGATCTGACCAAATCTCGACATTAAGCCTCCGCAACGAAAATCACCGATAAGGAGATCTCGATTTGGCAGAAAAACTAAAGCTACTGGTAACTGGATTAAACGGTGTCGTCGGAAAGGCACTACGACCGGCGCTAGAGGAGCGTTACACGGTCAGTGCCCTATCTCGGAGCGGTGTCGACGGGCTTCCTGAAGATCGAGTATTCCGAGCCAATGTCGCCGATATCGACTCGCTGCGTCCCGCTTTCGAAGGCGTCGACGTCGTTCTCAATCTGGCGGCCGATGGCGGTCTCAGCAGCGAGGCGGGCATGGCTGCTGGTTGGGACTCGATGCTCCACAACAACATCATCGGTGCCTACAACGTTCTGGAAATTGCGAAACAGGCAGGAGTTTCACGGGTCATTCTCGCCAGTTCCGGTGCCACTTCAAACGGTTATGAACTGGAAGAACCGTACAAGAGCCTCGTCTCTGTCGACGATGTCCCTATTCCCGATTCGTGGGACATGGTGAATGAATTCTCCGAACCAAAACCGGTCAGCCTGTATGGCGTTACCAAGCTGTTTGGAGAGGATTTAGGGCGTTACTACGCCCTCACAACACCTCTTTCTGTGATCAACCTGCGAATCAGCAGTTGCGGTCCGATCGACAAGGCAGCCCCCGGGCGTTCGCAGGCGAACTGGGCGAGTTATCGTGATCTCCGGCAGCTCACGATTAAAATCATCGAAGCCCCTGCCGACCTTAAGTTCGACATCTTCTGGGCAACATCTGACAACAGAAAAAAGTTTCGAGACAACGCACACGCCAAAGAAGTTCTCGGATATGCACCTCAGGACGGTGTTGGCTGATTCCCTCGAATTGCGCGAAAATGCAACCAGAGTTCCCAAGCTCATGTCACAGATCACCGTCTACTCATCAAATTTCTGAGGCTCTTGCGAAATGGTGAAAGGGTTCCTTTCACTCCGCAACGTCGAGTTCGTCGAAAGGAACGTTTCGACGGACCTGATTGGTCGCGCTGAATTGTTGGAGATGGGATTTGACTCGACGCCCGTTACCGTGATCGGTGAACAAAGGTTACCTGGGTTCGATGTTGAGGCGATCGACAGGGCACTTTCCGAGTTGGGTGCTATCTAGCTGGCGATAGAAAACGATAGAATTTAGCCAATATCTTGATCGGCTACTAGAAGGAATCTTAAGAATGGTTCAGAGCACGTCCGACACAAGCGTAGATTTCGTCCTTGAACAAATTCAGACTATGGTTGCCTCGGAAGGTGGAACACTCGGTGTCCCGGTACTCGATGGCAGCAGTCTGAAGGTTGAATACACACCCGGCGTCAACGAAGAATGCCCGGAGTGTGTCCCCACCCACGATTCGGTTGTGCAATTCCTGACCGCCTCGCTCGGAATCCACGCTCCACACATCACCGACATCGAAGTTAGCTAGCAGAATTCACGAGTCCTGGCACCCAGAACGTGACTGTGGTTCGAGAACCAACCTCAGATTCAATCTCGATGTGACCGCCGTGAAGGTCGACCGGTGACTTGATTATGATCGCCGATACTGACTCATGATCACCGTTCAAGCACTGCCAAGGTTTCGATTCGTCTGCGTCCGAGTTTATCTCGAAAAATATCCCTCGAGGGAGACGGTCTCAGATCGACTAGATCCGACACTGGTATCCGGAAATACAACGGTGCAGCCGTTAGTCACGTTGTTGGAATACGAACAAGACATTGGTCAAGAGTACGAATACATCTCACAGCAGCAACCGCATGAGTTCGATCAAAATTTACCTAACATCGGCTATTGTGCTTTCTGCGGTCATGCTTGTCGGATGCATATCTGTGGTTACCGACGATGAGCACGGAGATGGAGCGTCCGAAGAAAATCAGAACCACACGTTTGACGTCCGTGAGTACCCATCTATTGATGTAACAGGTTTCAACGGAACTGTAGAGATAATGACCGGTGGCGATGGCGTCGTGGATGTCTAAACAAGGCTTCGTATCCCGCGTTGTATTTCTTACAGTGCATCGGTGAGCGGTAGTACGGTGACAGTCGTAGCGAAGAGGATCGGTTCGCGAATATCGATTGGCCGGTCGTCTCAGGCTGAAAACCACCTAGTTATTCCGGCGAAATCCACAATCAAAGCGCGGGCGACCAACGGCCAGATCATCGTCGACGGTGTAACCGGAGACGGTGACCTTGAGACGAGTAACGGGAAGATCACTATTCTGAACACGAACGGTGCTTACACATCTTCGACGAGCAACGGATAAAGATGTCGGGCGTGACTGGTGAGTTGTGTGCCGACACTTCAAACGGCCGTATCGAGTTCCGCGGGGCATTTGACAACGACAGCAGAAACAGATTCACCACCTCGAATGGTTCGATCGATGTTGTTTTCAACGACGACCCGAGTGTCCACTCGATGTCCGTTCAAGCAACGGGTCAATCGATAGTGATCGTCCGATTCTCGCTACAACCACTGGAAAACTCGCATCACGGGCAAATACGGAAATAGTTCGGGTTCTCTCGAACTCAAAACCTCGAACAGCTCGATCGATATCCGATAGAGAAACCACCCCGCGGCGGTTCCAACGCTTTAGCTGATTTCATGCCGGATTTGAGCGGCTCGCTCGGAAAGAATTTCGGGCGGTGCGGTCAGGCGCTGAGGTACATTCTTTGTAAGAAAAGAGTCGTCTTCTTCTTGCCACCTGAATAGTTCGACTGCGTCAGGAACACCTTCTTTCACGCCACGGATCTCCCAAATGCCATCGATACGTCGCCAGTAGTTGTCCATATCGTCGCCAAACCGATGGATATGGAGGACGTACTCTAGTGTTGCAGCATCGGTATCGGTAACCGCATTGACACGGCAGATCTGATCAAACACGTCTTCAACTCCTTCGGAGTGCATCGTTGTAGCAAGCGAATAGCCGGTCCTCAAAGTTTCAAACAACGCTCGTACTGGTTCGTGCCAGATATACCGCTCTGGATTGTGATCACTGATCTCCCCAACTTCGAGATAACCACCTCGATTGGCACCGGCGAAATCTCGAATTTCCTGAATATCACCGGACATAGCGTGAATTGGCGTCCCTCCAGGAACATGTTCAAGTGCAGCAAATAAGACAGTGCTTTTTCCGGCGTTTTGCGGGCCGGCACCCGAAACGATCGATTTCTTCTCTTCAGCAACGGTCCAGAGAAGAGCTGCCATGTGTTCGTCCATGGTGTGATTCGCTACGAGGTCGGTCAAGGTAATGTCGACGATACGTCACTTCCGCGATGTGTTTTTTCATTGATCACCCTCGGTTCGAAGGTGTTGCACATCCTAATCGACCAATGGTTCACTTGCTCAGGCAATTCGCCGGAAATCGCCGTTATTGTTCACTCTAGTCGAGGTCAATTCATTCATAATTCATTTGGGATCGCAATCGTCTTCACGCGTAGCTCTCAATCGTGTTGCCATGACTCACAATCGGGACATGCGAATATGGCGACGGTGCGATACCGTATTTGTGCGGGATTTGTGCGGTCCACAAACAGGCGATTACACAAAAGCACGACACCCGTTAAAGTACGTTTTCTCGAGACTCGACTGTCACAAGGGCAATCCATAGATGTATGAACACGATCTGCTGATTATCGGTGCGGGATTGGCAGGCCTGCGGGGTGCTATCGAAGGTATCCAAGAAGGTCTGGACGTTGCGTTCATGACCAAGGTCCATCCGGTAAGAAGTCACTCGAATGCGGCTCAGGGAGGCATTAATGCTGCCCTGGCGAATCGAGGTGATGACTGGGAAGATCACGCACTGGCAACGGTGAAAGGCAGCGACTATCTTGCCGATCAGTCGGCCGTCGAAGTAATGAGTCGAGAAGCCGGTGACGCCATCATCGAACTTGAACACATGGGAGTGATCTTCAGCCGAAATGAAGAGGGTAAGCTGGCGGTACGTCGTTTTGGTGGGCAGCGGGTAGCACGAACATTCTTTGTCGGTGCCATCACCGGGCAGGCCCTGCTCCACGTGATGTACGAGCAGATCATCAAGCATGAAGCCGCCACCTACGAGGAGTGGTTCGCCACCTCGCTGATCATGGAGGACGGAGTTTGCCGTGGCGTTGTGGCTATGGAACTCAAGACCGGTCAACTACACACGGTGCGTGCCAAAGCCGTAATCATGGCGTCGGGCGGAGCTGGTCGAGCCTACGAGCCGACTGCGCAGGCCGCAATATGTACTGGCGATGGCCAGGCATTGGCGTACAGAGCTGGTTCACCGCTAATGGATATGGAGATGATCCAGTATCACCCCACCACCCTGCCCACAAACGGCGTACTGATGTCGGAAGCCGCTCGAGGTGAAGGTGGTTACCTGCTCAACTCGAACGGCGAACGTTTCATGGAGAAGTACGCTCCCGAATATATGGAATTAGCCTCTCGCGACGTTGTTTCTCGCGCCGAGCAAACTGAGATCAACGAAGGCAGAGGAGTCGATGGCTGTGTGCTTCTTGACCTCAGGCATCTGGGACGTGATTTCATCAACGAACGACTCGGATACCTGCAGGAAGTCGCAACCGACTTTATGAGTATTGATCTGGCTGAGATGCCGGCGAAAATCCGCCCCGGTATGCACTACAACATGGGTGGCATCAAGGCAGATGTCGATGGCAGGACCGATATTCCCGGTCTGTTCGCAGCCGGTGAAGCAGCCTGTGTGAGTGTTCACGGTGCCAACCGACTTGGTGCCAATTCTCTTCTTGAAGCGGTGCTGTTCGGACGCCGAGCCGCAGCAGGCGCATTTAAGTTCATCAAGACCGACGCAGAACGCTCGGTTGGCGATGAATCGGTGAAGAAATCTGAAGAAATTCGACTTCAGGAGATCCTCGATCGCCCCGCAGGTCCACGAGCGGCGGCAGTTCGACGTGAACTCGCAGTCGAATTGGACACTAACATGGCTGTGTTCCGGGATCAGGCAGGTATGGAGTTGGCGGCAGCGAAGGTTGCCGAGGTTAAGAAGAAACTACCGGATGTATCGGTCGATAACAAAGGGCGTGTCTTCAATATCGATCTCATGTCGGTACTGCAGCTAGAAAACATGGTCGACTGCGCCGAGGCGATAGTTGCAGGTGGATTGATGCGCACCGAGAGCCGTGGAGCTCACAACCGTACTGATCTGACTGCCCGGGACGACGAAAACTGGCTCAAGCACACGCTCGCCTACCAGACCGAGGGTGCACCTCGAATGGACACAAGCCCCGTCGATATAACGCGATGGGAACCAGTGGAGCGGGTGTACTAATGAATATCACTCTTCGACTCCAACGGTTCGACCCCGAAACATCCGATCCAATCGCAAAGTTTCAGGAGTACAGCTTCGAAATAAGCGAAGTCGCTACAGTTCTCGATGCGATCATTAAGGTCCACGAAGAGATCGATGGCACTATAGCGATGCGATATTCGTGCCGGTCCTCGATCTGTGGATCGTGTGCAATGAAGATCAATGGTTCAGCCGCACTGGGCTGTAAGACCCGACTCGTCGAGGTTGCTGAAGATGGCGGCACGATCACGGTGCAGCCGGTCGGTAACCTCCCCGTTGTCAAAGATCTGATCGCCGATTTCTCACCTTTCTGGAGCAAGATTAAGTCTGTCGATCCGTATTTGAAGACTTCTGGTCCAGAACCGGAAAACGAGCGAATCGCCAGCAACGAATCTATGGTCAATTTACTCACGGGCGTGAACTGCATCATGTGCGGTTGCTGCGTATCTGATTGCACCGTTCTCGAAGTCGATCCTTCGTTCGTCGGCCCCGCTGCCCTAGCGAAGGCGTGGCGCTTTACCGAGGATCCACGGGATTCAGCCACCGATGAGCGCCTGAAGACACTCAATGATGCGTCCGGGGGAATGTGGGACTGCACACGTTGCATGAAGTGTGTCGAGGTCTGCCCCAAGGAAGTCGCACCGATGGAACGCATCATGGAGATGCGTGTCGCCGCTATCGAGGCCGGGAACACCAACACTTCTGGGTACCGTCATACAGAATCGTTCTACAACTCAGTCAAAAAGAACGGTCGTCTCGACGAAACTCGTTTGGCTATCGACTCAGCGGGTTGGACGAACCTTCCTCGACTGCTCGATCTGGCTCCGATCGGAATCGCGGCGATGCGAAAAGGGAAACTGCCGCCGATCCGGCCGCACAAGTCTAAAGACCACAAAAAGGTCAGAGACCTGTACGAAAGTGTAGAAAAAGAGCCGGAATAGTCGACAGCGACGAATCTAGTACGCCGGCCCATCGTTACCGATCTCGATCCCCTCTACCATGAACGAACGCGTATCGGCTGCTTTGTGACGAATTTCTGCGACCGGTGCGTACTCGTCCGAAGTGGAGAACGCCTGAGCGTCGGCTGCCGACGGGAATTTCAGCATGACGATTCGGGAAAGCCCCCACTCGCCTACTTCTGAAATTACTTCGCCACCGCGGACGAGGTAGCGACCGCCGAATTTTTCGATGATCGACGGAACCAGTCTTTGATATTCGGTGTAAGCGTCACGATCCTTGATGGTGATATCGGCAATGATGTAGACAGACATTCGTCATTCCTTCTAATCGTCTCTATTGGTCGCTTTGATCTAGCGGAACTGTACCAAGCTAGTCGACCCGACGCACTCCCCGGCGGTTGCGCTTAGAATGTCCCGCGCATGCATCTTTTTGCGCATTCCAGTTTTGGGGGTTCACATCTTGGGCAATCGACTCGAAGGCAAAGTAGCGGTAATTACCGGTGGAAACAGTGGCATCGGCGAAGGCACGGCTCATCTATTCGCTCAAGAGGGCGCCAAAGTCGTCATCATGGCCCGACGTGAGGATCAGGGCAAAGCAGTCGAAGTAGCGATTCTAGAAGCCGGCGGTGAAGCGACGTTCATCGCCTGTGACGTAGGCAACGAACAGATAGTGAATTCTGCGGTTTCACAGGCAGCTAAAACCTATGGAGGGATCGACATCCTCTTCAATAACGCAGGTGGTGGCGGACGAGAGCATTTTCCGAACGAAACTAGTGAAGAATTTGGTCGTGTCGTCAACACGAATCTCAACGGCACGCTGTACATGAGTCAGGCGGTGTGGCCACACATGCTCAAAGCTGGTAGTGGAGCCGTCGTCAACATGTCGTCTGTAGCCGCAACACGTGGCACAAGCCCGAAGATGCACGAGAAGTTCGGCTCGACTTCTTCGTCCTACTGGGCCGCTAAAGCGGGTGTCGACGCTATGACCCGCTACATGGCAGGAATCGGGGGTGCAGACAGGATTCGGGTGAACGGCGTTCGACCTGGGCAAATCATGACACCAGGTGCGACGCGAGGGACGATCACCGATCCTGATGGCGGTCACCATGCCTTCGAAGGCATGTTCGATCTCATGCAGATGCTCGAAGGTCCCGGCTACCCGATAGACGTAGCCAATCTCGTACTGTTTCTGAGTTCCGACGAATCACGATTCATCACCGGCCAGATCATCCACATCGACGGCGGAACCCCGGTGAAGATCTAGGTAGGCGGCATCGCTGTATGTCGATTGTCTTCGCTCGTGGTAGTGACCTGCTCCCCCTATGGTGTTACCACTTATTATCTCCAATTTGAGACCAAGTGAAGCCTGGCATAATGGCTGCAGACACTGGTAGTCGGTACCCGAGCGAGCTGTGTGGTCGTGACCTGACCTCCAAAAACTAGACCAGAGTAAATGTTAGAAACTCTGGCTTATGAAGGGGGTAGTCATGCCAAGAAAGAGATACAGCCCGGAGCAGATCTTACGCAAGCTCCGTGAAGTAGAAGTAGCCCTGTCACAAGGTGAGACTGTTGCTCGAGCAGTCAGACATATAGCAGTGACCGAACAGCCTACTATCGCTGGCAAACGAGCACGGTGGTCTTTCGATCGACCAGACGAGGAAGCTCAAGAAACTCGAACTGGAGAATGCAAGACTCACGTGAGCTGTTGCCGATCTCACACTGGACAAGCAGATCCTGAAAGAAACGGCCGAGGGACTAACATAACGAGTGGTACAGGTTATGGGGTTAGGTCAGGAAGCAGACTTTCGAACGCTGCTTGACTTCCGCCAGACTTTTCAATTTCTTCGGCGTTCTCTAATGCACCTGAAATGACGCTTAGGACTCCAAACTCGGCCTGCCTATCGAGATCTCTAACTACTATCTGCAGTTCTTTGATCTGATCTGTCAATCCATCTTGTTCTGCATAAAGTACATCAAGGGCTTGCCACTTTACGGCAATCTGATCGTCTAGTTCTTGTGCCTCAATTTCTAATGGGCGCATTTTTTCTTCACGTAGGCTTTCTTGCATCTCTTGAAGCTCAGATACACGTGCTTCACGTTCCTCATAGAAGGCGTCTTCCAAGTCATCTCGCTTGTCTTCTAGCGCGTACATCTCATCTTCTATTTCACGATGAGCCGTTCTCATTTCTTTTTCCACATCTTTTCGGATTTGGTTGACTTGCTTTTCAGTCTCTTGGGAGAGATCCTGCTGCCAGGTCTCAAATTCCTTCCATGCAAGACGTTCGTTTTTCATACGCTCTTCTTCAGCAGCGCGCTGTTCTTGTTCAGCAGTTTGACGAGCTTTTTCAAATTCCCGCTCAGCAGTTTGACGAGCTTCTTCATTTTCCCGCCGTGCAGCGTCTTGCATTTCCATACGAGCTTCTTCAGCAATGTTTCGTTGTTCTTCAAGCGGAGCCCATTGATCTTGAATTATCATTTGCTCTCGATCGAGAACCATTTGTTGCTTACGCAGCGGCCTACGTTCTGTTTCAATGTCTTTTTGTGCATCCTGTAACGGAGAAAGTTGTTCGTCTTCGAGAGATCGAATTTGCGCACGTAGCTCTTTAGCATTCGCCTCACGGGTTCGATTGTATGTTTGTTCTTCTTTTTCCAGTTCTCGTGCCTGATCTTCTAATGTCTTAATCTGGCGTTCTAATTCAGTGATCGTTGCGGATTTGTCACCGGATCCAAGTTGTTCAGAATCTATTAAATTTAATTGCTCTCGAAGTATTTGGTCTGCCTGGTGAACTTGTGATTCAAGATCTGATTCGACATTAGAAACATCGACAGATTCTCCACCAGCACTCACTTTATCGCCGAGCGCTTGAGAATCTAACGCGTATTGACTTTCGAGATCTTTGAGTATCGATTCATATTCAGTTTTTTCAGCATATGCAGCTGTCAGATCAGGATTTACAGCCGCAGGTGCGTCAGCTGGAGCAGTCGACTGTTGTAGTTCGAGTGACCTAACGCTCGCCTGGAGACTTGCTGCTTGGTTCTTAGCCGCCTCATAAGCCGGATTCGGCTTATCTTCGGTTATTAGAGTCTCAGGAGTTGTCGCAAGAGCAGATTCTGCTGCGACAATCGCCTGTTGAGCATCGTCAACAGCAGTTTGTGCTATCAAGTAAGCAGGATTAGCTACCATCCCAAGATCGACTGCCGGATTATCAGGATCCAAAAACTCTATTTCCAAAGGGATGCTTTCACTTTCAACCAGGGCCTCATTAAGTGTTGGAGTTGCCGAATCAAGAGCTTGAGTTGCAACGATAGCCGCAAATTGTAGATCGGTAACCGCCTGTTGTGCATCGGTAACCGCCTGTTGTGCATCGGCAACAGCAGTTTGTGCTGCAGCGTAATTGGGGTTGTCTACTTCATTAATAGGCTGATCAGGGGCGCTGTCACCGACGATTTTTTCCGGGGTGTTTGCCAGCGTAAGCTGGGCCGAATCAAGAGCTAGAGTTGCCGAATCAAGAGCTAGAGTTGCATCGGTAACCGCCTGTTGTGCATCGGTAACCGCCTGTTGTGCATCGGTAACCGCCTGTTGTGCATCGGCAACAGCAGTTTGTGCTGCCAAGTAAGCAGGATTAGCTATCATCACAGGGGCCGCAGTGCCCTCTATTTCCGCAGCGGTGTTTGCCAGCGTTTCCTGAGCCAACTGAAGTGTCAGAGAAGCTGCCTCATGCGCCTGCTTTGCTGTTGCATATTCAGGATTTGACCCTTCGCCTCCTCTAATTTTTGAATCTAGAGTGCCCAGCAGGTCATTAACCTCTTGGTATTGCAACCGAGTTGATTCTAATTTAGCCCGAAGTTCACCGGCACTTTCTTGACCTGACTCAGATCCACCACCCATTGCTTCGATTCTTGCATCAACTTCAACAATGAGGTTCTGGTATTTTCTTCGAGAGTTATCATAATCCTCGGAGAGAGATGAAATGCCCTTTTCAGCAGCTGCGCCGATGTCACTTTGGTCAGCTTGGACATAAGCCGCAGATCGTTGTTCGTTTATAGACTGTAGTGAGGCTGAATGTTGTTCCTCAGCTGCTGCACGCCTTTGTTCTCGTTGATTCCAATCGACTTCTGCAGCGTCTTCTTCTGCTTCCCAAGCGGCTTGGAGGTCATTTTGGATATTCCTAATTTGATCATAAGCTTCTTGTCTAAGAAAATTAAAATCTTTCGATGATTCGTTTTCCCAAATAGTTTCCTGTTTTCTCCGAAGATCTTCTAATTGTTCATGAAGCGGAGCCATTTGATCTTCCAAATCGAAGCTTCGCTCTTCAAGATCCATCTGGTACAGCTGGAGTTCTGACCGCATCTTATTGAGGGAATTTTGCGCAGTTCGCAACAGTGCGAACTGTTCTTCCACGGCATCCAATTCGGGAGTAGAACGGATTTCGTCGGGTTGATCGATTTCGGGGTGGGGGATTTCGACGGGTGATACGGGGGCAGAATCTAAGTAGGTTGACTCAAGTTCAAAGCGTTTGGCATCCATCTCTTTTTGTACGTCATTAAATAACGCTTGCGCTTGTACCTCAACGTCCGCCCACTTCTCTTCAGAACCTCTCTCTATGTCTCGCCTCTTCTTCTCGAGATCTTTGAACTGGTCCTGTAAATCGTTCTCAAAATGTCGCCTTGCTTCATCCTCGTCTTGATAGACCAACTGAAATTTATCTTGCATTTCACGCTCGAAATCCCCTGCAAGATCACGGCCTTGGTCAACCAATTCGTCCCGTTGAGACTCTAGATCATCGATTTCCTCTTCCAGTGGTTCGATATCAGATTTAAGACCAGACAATTGGTCGAGCAATGGATCCAGTTGTTCTGTCTGTATTCGTAATACCTGTTCTTTAAGAGCGACTGCCTCACCAGCTGCTTCTGTGTCTACAAGACCACAAGCGCTAAGTAAAACTGAGAACATTATTGCCGACAATGCACGTTTGTAGTTCATCATTTTGTCTCGAACAAAACTGGATTCGTTTTAGGGGTTCAGGTCAATTTAGAAATGAGTAAATCGAGGAGCTTGTTCATATTATCCCACAAGTGAGTTGAAAACCCAAAGGTCACGGCCACGCCGGCCAGCTTCGGTCGGGTTGACCAGTCCGCTCAGTCGTCCACGGTCAGAGCTTTCATATATTCGACTAATGAGTCTAATTCCTCAGTCTCGAGTTGTTCAAAAACGTTGTGTACGTCACCGGTCCTCAAAACGTCTTCCAATGTTTGTGCACTGCCATCATGAAAGTACGGAGCAGTCATCCATACCCCGATCAAACTAGGTGTATCAAAGTTAGTTC